>TARA_R110002033_G_scaffold138015_5_pt1 | contig 43855 bp, 32 predicted proteins | sample TARA_R110002033 | Tara Oceans TARA_R110002033 (sample SAMEA4397051) | marine metagenome | biome: Polar Biome; feature: [SRF] surface water layer (ENVO:00010504); material: water (ENVO:00002006), including particulate matter (ENVO:01000060) such as... | depth 5 m
GGCCGAAAAGGTCGCGGCTGAAATCCGCGCGGCTGGCGGCGAGGCGGTGTCGAACTCCGAAAGCGTCACCGACATGAAGGCCGTGCAGGGCATGGTGGAACAGGCGAAAGACACCTACGGCACGCTGGACTCGATCATCAACCCGGCCGGCATCCTGCGTGACGGCATGTTCCACAAGATGAGTGAATCCGACTGGGACAGCGTGATCGACGTTCACCTGCGCGGCAGTTTCAACGTCACCCGCGCAGCCGTTGAACTGTTCCGTGAAAAGGAGAGCGGCTCGTTCGTGCTGTTTACCTCCACATCCGGCATCATCGGCAATATTGGCCAGGCGAACTATGCCGCCGCCAAGATGGGCATTGTCGGCCTCTCGCGTATCATCGCCATGGAAGGCGAGCGCAAGAACATCCGCTCCAACGTCATCGCGCCGTTTGCATGGACGCGCATGATTGCCTCCATCCCTGTAAAGGATGAGGCCGGTGCCCAGCGCGTCGAGCGAATTAAGAACTCCATGCGCGCCGATCAGGTGGCCCAGCTGGCCATTGCCCTCTGCGCCGACAAGGCGAAGACGGTCAGCGGCCAGATCTTCATTGTGCGCGGCAATGAGGTCATCCTGTGCGACCAGCCCCGCCCGATCAAATCCGTAGCGCGGATGGAAGGCTGGACGCCGGAAAGCATCATCGATCAGGCTTTCCCTGCCATGGAAGGCAGCTTCTTTGGCCTTGGCGCGTCGGCCAGCGTCTTCCCATACGACCCTGTCTAGCCCACTTCAGGACAGCCTGCCCTATTGCGGCAGGCTGTCCGGCTGAGGGTCGGGGTCCGCCCCAAGATCATTGCGCGGACGCAGGTCCGTAGGGCCGCTTTCCTGTGGTGCTGCGGGCGTTTCTTCCTGCGGTTCGGGCCCAAGGTCAGGCTCGCTAAACGGCTCAGGCTCTTCGGTCACCTCAGGTGTTGGCCGCGAGAAAGACTGATCGGCGGCATCCAGCACATCGTTCAGCGGATCATCACTCGCCACAGGTGCATCCGGTTGTGTTTCTTCCGGCTGTGGCTCGGGATCCGGTGGCAGGTCCGGCATGACTTCCGGCGCTGGCGCTGGTTGCCCCTTCACGGGCGGCAGGGCAGCCGGGCGCTTGTCACCAAAGACGCAGGCATCGAGCCCCTGGTTGCGCACCACGCGCATGCGCGCCTGCAATGTTCCTGCCCGCTTGGAGACATAAGGCCCTGGCGGATCAACGCGCCATTTGTTCGGGCTTGGCAGCACAGCCGCCAGTAGGGCAGCCTCGCGTTCCGTCAGTTTGGAGGCAGGTTTGCCGAAGCGGGCCTGTGCAGCTGCCTCGGCGCCGAATATGCCGTCGCCCCATTCAGCGACGTTGAGATAGGCCTCCATGACGCGGCGCTTGCCCCATGTGTAGTCGATGAAGGTTGCCATCCACATGTCGCCGGCCTTGCGGGGGGCGCCGCCGCCATTCCAGAAGAACACGTTCTTGGCTGTCTGCTGGGTGATTGTGGAGGCGCCGCGCGCTTTACGGCCGCGCTGGTATTCGTCGATGGCCTTCTCGATGGCTTCGGGATCGACCCCGTGGTGCTCGCAGTAGCGGGTGTCTTCTGCAGCAATGACTGCACTAACGAGGTAGGGCGAGATGTCTTCGATGGGGGTGATGTCACGTCGCACGGTTTCGCCGCCAATGGCCCGCTGGGCCATCAGGATTGTGCCCGGAACCGGCACGAACCTGAGCAGCAGGGCGTAGGCATGAAAGGCCACGAACAGACCCGCGAGGAGCCTTACAAGGCGGCCTAGCCATACGCGGACGGGCCCTTTGGAGTCCATTCCGTGTCCCTTCGCGTAGGTCATGCTGCCCCTTCCCATTCCGCCACGACGCCCGGATCGGTCTCTTCCGCCATCCGCGCGGCCTTCTCGGCCTCAAATCTGTCAGGATCAAGACGCGCGAGCGCCCAGATGGCTGCACCCCGAATGTCAGGCGCTTCGTCATCCATCAGGCGAAGCACGGATGGCACGAGGCGCGCGTCGGCCGAATTGCCGATGGCCACGCAGACATTGCGCACAAAACGGGTTCGGCCACTGCGCTTGATCGGCGAGCCGGAGAAGACTTCGCGGAATGTGGCATCGTCGAGCGCGGCAAGTTCATCCAGCCCCGGCGTCTTCAGTTCGGCGCGGGCATGAAGGGCCGCTTCAGAGGCTGCTTCGGCAAACTTGTTCCAGGGGCAGACGGCGAGGCAGTCGTCGCAGCCATAGATGCGGTTGCCCATGGCGGCGCGGAATTCGCGCGGGATGGGCCCGGCATGTTCGATGGTGAGGTAGGAAATGCAGCGGCGTGCATCGAGCTGGTACGGCGCCGGAAAGGCCTTGGTCGGGCAGGCATCAAGGCAGGCGCGGCAGGACCCGCAATGGTCTGTCTCTGTTGCATCAGGCTGCAACTCTGCCGCTGTCAGCATCACGCCGAGGAAGAACCACGAACCAAGCTCGCGGCTCACCAGATTTGTGTGCTTGCCTTGCCAGCCCATGCCCGCCTTGGCGGCGAGCGGCTTTTCCATCAAGGGGGCGGTATCGACGAAGACTTTCACTTCAGAGCCCGTCTCCGCCACGAAAGCGCGGGCAAGCTGTTTCAGGCGCGACTTGACGAGGTCGTGATAGTCCCTCCCCCGCGCATAGACGGAGATGTTTCCCACACTGCGTTCAGCCAGCAGCTCCATCGGGTCGATGCCGGGGCCATAGTTCAGCGCGACCACGACAGCTGATTTCGCCCCAGCCCACATGGCGGTGGGGGCCTTGCGTCGCTCAAGCGTGGTTTCCATCCATTCCATCTGGCCATGGCGACCGTCGGCAACGAAAACCTCAAGCCGTTCGCCTGCCGCCCATGGCTCATCGGCCCGCGTAATGCGAACGCTGTCGAAACCTATCGAACGCGCCGTGTCCTTGAGGAAAGTTTCGGGCGAACTGGCGAGGGGGTCAGAAGTCGAGATCGGCATAATGGGAGACAGGTCGCGTACCCTCGATCCGGTCGCTCAGCAACGGGCGGAAGCTGGGGCGGGACTTGATGCGCGCATACCATGTCTTGAGATCCGGTACCGCGTTCCATTCCACATCGCCGAAATAGTCGTAGGCCGAGAGGTGCGCCGCCGCGCAAAGATCAGCCAGCGACAGCGTACGGCCCGCCAGATAGCCGTTCATCTCGACCATGCCATTCAGGAAGGTGAGACGCCCGCGAAGGGCATGGGCGCCCCGGCGCAACTTTTCGGAATCCGGCTGGCGGTCGCGCCGCACCCATTGCATGACGCGCTCTGTCAGCAGCTTGTCGGTCACTTCCTCGCAGCCCGCCTCGACCCATGCCCAGAGGCGACGTGCCTCGGCGCGCTCGTTCTGGTCAGTTGGCAAGAGGGCGGGCGTTGGCTTGATCTCTTCCATCTGTTCGCAGATGGCCCGCGTACCGCAGGCGAAGAGACGCCCAGTAGGCAAGGTCTCGACCAAAGCCGGCGCAACGGCGCCATAGGCGAGCGCGGCCACATCGGGGTGCGGCGCCCAGGGCGTGGAGTCAAACAGTTCGAAGGCTTCGCCCTTCTCGGCGAGAACGAGGCGCACCAGCCGTCCGGCTGGATCAAGAGGCCAATGGTAGAGCCGTTTCATGGTCGCATACACTCACAACAGGCTGCCTGCGCCCGTCAAGCCAAGCCTTATCGGCCGCCGTCCCGCGCACTTCTGCCCTGTGTATAACTTGCCAGCCCTTACCGGCCCATGAATTGCCGCACAGCGTCTGTCGACAGGGTGAACTTTGCGAAGGACCAGTCCTTGCCCTTGGAGAGCGTGCCGAGCGTCGCGATAAGCTGCCGGCGTGCCTCGAGCTTGTCGGCGAGCCAGGCATCCGTGCCACCGGCTGCAATCGCATCACTTGCTGCAGTTGCCTGCAGCCGCACCAGTTCGCTGACCAGACGCCTGCCCGCTACGCGGTCCCAGTATCCAGCCTTTTCCAGCCCTTCCAATGCGCTGTCACGCAGGCGGTCGAGCCGCAGCGAGTCGCCGAGCGCATAGAAGGCAGAAGCCGCCTCTTCGACGCCAATGTCGGCTGTCTTTGCCAGATCAGTGACGACAAGGCCTTGCGCGAAGTTGCTCATGGCAGCCGCCCAGCGGGCAAGCGCTTCGGGTGCACCGCGCTTCATGAAGCCACGCGTCGCCCGTTCGATACGGGATGCCGGATACGGTGAGTGCACCGAAGCCAGCGCCGCCTTCAACTCATTCAGCGGTACGTGAGACTCGGCAACCGCGTCGCCCACACTCATGCCCGGGCGCATGCGGACAAACCATGTTGCCGCTTCATTCATCGCCTGCATGGCCTGCATGCGCAGGTCAATTTGCAGGTCTGCGGGCACAGTGTTGTCGAGGCTGTCGACTTCGCGGCGGAAGGCGTCAAAGTCGAGCACGGCGCGTGCCGCTTCCAGCCCGCGCACAGTCGCCGCGCTATCGCCGCCCGACATTTCGCGCAGGCGCAGCAGAGGCACTGGCCCAGCCATGTCGAGCGAGCGGTTAGCGATCACAGTTGCGATGATCTCCCGCTTCAGGCGGTGATTGCTGATCGCCTCGCCGTACGTGTCGATCGGGTGGGTAAAATAGGAGGTCAGCACGCTTTCGAAATACGGATCGTCGGGAATGTCGGAAGCCACCACGTCATCAATCAGCACGATCTTCGACCAGGCCAGAAGCACGGCGAGTTCGGGTCGGGTCAGGAACTGCCCCTGTTCCTGTCGTACACGCATCTGCGCCGAACTTGGCAGGCCTTCCAGTGGCCGGTTCAGCACGCCGCGTTCTTCAAGATAGACCATCAGGCGCTCAAGCGCTTCATGGTCGGCTGCGGCGCTCGCCTCGGCCAGCGACAGGGCGGCGGTCTGGTCGTAATTGTGGCGCAGGACGTGGGCGGCCACATCGTCCGTCATCTCGGCGAGCAGACCATTGCGGTCCTTCGCCTTTAGGGACTTGATACGGATCGCCTCGGCCGCGAGGATCTTGATATTGACCTCATGGTCGGAACTGTCGACGCCAGCCGAGTTGTCGATGGCATCGGTATTGATGCGTCCGCCATTCTGGGCAAACTCGATGCGGCCTGCCTGGGTGAGGCCAAGGTTCGCCCCTTCCCCGATGACTTTCGCCTTGAGGTCACGCCCGTTGACGCGGAAGGCGTCGCTCGAGCGGTCGCCCGCTTCGGCATGCGTTTCGTTACTGGCTTTTACATAGGTGCCGATACCGCCGAACCAGAGCAGGTCTGTCTCGGTTTTCAAGAGGGCGTGGATCAGCTCGTCCGGCGTGACGGCATCCTTGTTGACCCCCGTCATGGCCTTCATCTCATCGCTGAGCGGGATGGACTTGGCGGTGCGCGGGAAGATGCCGCCGCCCTTTGAGATCAGGCTTGTGTTGTAGTCGGACCAGCTGGAGCCCTGCATGTCGAACAGGCGCTGGCGATCGGCGAGGTTCTTGGCCGAGTCGCCCGGGTTCGGGTCGACGAAGATGTGCAGGTGGTTGAACGCGGCCATCAGGCGGATTTCCGGTGACAGAAGCATGCCGTTGCCGAACACGTCGCCGCTCATATCGCCGACGCCGATGACGGTGAAAGGCTCGGTCTGGATATCCTTGCCCATTTCGCGGAAGTGGCGTTTGACAGCTTCCCAGGCGCCGCGCGCCGTGATGCCCATTTTCTTGTGGTCGTAGCCGACAGAGCCACCGGATGCGAACGCATCGCCCAGCCATAAGCCGTGCGCTTCGCTGATCGCGTTGGCCGTGTCGGAAAAGGTCGCCGTACCCTTGTCGGCAGCGACAACGAGGTAGGGATCTTCGCCGTCCCAGATGACCGTATTTTGCGGATGGAGCACGTTTGCACCATCGAGATTGTCGGTCAGCTCCAGCAGTGCCGTGATGAACTGCTTGTAGGCATCGCGCCCGCTTTCGAACCAGGCATTGCGGTCAGACCGGTCGGCCAGCTGTTTCGGGAAGAAGCCGCCTTTCGAGCCAACCGGCACGATGACCGCGTTCTTGACCTGCTGTGCCTTCACAAGGCCCAGCACTTCGGTGCGGTAGTCCGCCGCGCGGTCCGACCAGCGCAGGCCGCCACGCGCCACCGGGCCGAAGCGCAGGTGCACGCCGTCGACCTGCGGGCTCGACATGAAGATTTCGCGGTAGGGCTTTGGATCTGGCAGGTCTTCCAGTTCGCGGCTCGCCACCTTGAAGCTGATGAAGGAGAGCGGGCGGCCGTCTGCGTCAGTCTGGTAGAAATTGGTCCGCTGCAGGGCAAAGATCAGGTCTGTCAGGTGCCGGAGGATCTGGTCGTCGGTCAGGGTGGCCACGTCTGCGAGCGCGGTTTCGATTGCCGAGCGTATTTCGGCCGTGGCAGCGCGGCGCGCATCGAGCCCTTCATAGGCTGACGGGTCGAACCGCGCGGCAAAGAGATCAAGCAAGAGGCGCACGATTTTGGGATGTGCAGCAAGTGCATCTTCCTGCACATCCTGCGGCTGGTCGAGGCCCGACTGGCGACGATAGGCTGAAAGTGCACGCATCAGGGCTGCTTCGCGCCAGCTGGCACCGGCACGGAGGACAAGGCGGTTGAAGCCATCATTCTCCGCAAGGCCGCTCCACACGGCTACAAAAGCGTCTTCAAATCCCCGCGCGAGTTTCTCGAGGTCTACGACATCGCCATTGACCGACTGCATGAACAGCGAGTGGATCCAGTAAGTGTCCGGGGCGTCAGCGGCGGGCTTTTCCGAAGGCCGAACCGGATAGCCGGTCTCGAAGTTCACGAACAGGCCCATGTTCTCGAACACAGGCACACAGCGTGAAAGCGGAATCGCACCCTTGCGCGCATAGATCTTCACACGGACGGCATCTTCGCCATCGCCCTCAAGCCGGAAGGCGCGGGCGAGGACCGGCGTGGTGGCGTGCAAGCCGGCCATCGTCATCACATCGCGCAGCGCCTCGGCGGGCAGGAAGGCTTCACGATAGGCTGCGTTGAAAGCGCCCAGGAAAGCACGACCGCCATCGCGGTCGGCGTCAGCGAGGGGACTCGCCATGATGGCTTCACGGAAGCCCTGATCCCAGGTACGGGCCAGCGCGGCAATCTCGCGTTCGAGTTCTGCGGCGTCGGGCTCGGGATGGTCGCGGTCGAGCGATATCTCGAAATGCACGCGCGCCAGCGGACCGGTATCGAAATAGGGTTGGAATTTCTCAAGCGTTCCATCATAGGCGCGCGTCAGCACGTCTGCGATACGTATACGCAAATTGGTGTCATAGGCTTCGCGTGGCACGAACACGATGGCCGTCACGAAGCGGTCGAACTGATCGGCGCGCAGGAAGAGGCGCGTGCGGGGACGGCCGACAAGGTGCATCGCGCCGACGATCATTGGCGTCAGGGTACGTGAATGCGTCTGGAACAGTTCGTCCCGCGGCCAGGTTTCCAGCAGGTTCGCGATTGTCTTTTCGGTATGGCCACCGGGCGTTGCGCCTGAGGCCGCGATCACTTTCTTCACGCGGCGCCGCACGAACGGAATGGAGCGCGCCGTTTCGTCATAGGCTTCAGCGGTGAAAAGGCCGAGGAAGCGAACCTCGCCATTCACCCTGCCCTCGGCATCGTATTTCTTGACGCCGATATAATCGCATTTCACGCGCCGGTGTACGCGGCTGACAAGGGTCGACTTGGCGACGAACATGGGGAACGGCTCGGCAAGCAGATCACCGATCTCGGGCGTGAGAACGAGCGGTTCGCTGTCAGGCGACAGCACATTGAGCTGCTCGTCACGCAGAATGCCGAGATTGGAGCCCTCCACCATGATCGGCTCTTCGGGCAGAACCTTGCCCTTTGCGTCCGTCTCGAAGCGATACTCGCGGCAGCCGACGAAGACGAAATGGTCCTCAAGCAGCCATTCAAGGAAGGCGATGGATTCGGCACGGTCGTCAGCGGCGTGATTTTGCTGCTCGGCAATGCTCCGGATTTCGGCCCGCATGCGCTCCTTCATCGGCTCGAAATCGCTGACAACCTGGCGCGTGTCGCTGAGTGTCATGCGCACGCTCTGGGTCAGGCGGGTGGCTTCGGCCGGCGTCATGGGAGGCAAATGAATCTGGATAACAGAAACGACCCGCCCGTCATCCATGGTCACAATCGGGTGAAACAGCGCTTTGACTTCATGGCCTTCGGCCGCGCACTCGGCCAGCAGCGAGTCCACGAGGAAGGGCATGTCGGGCCCGACCGCTTCGAGAACCGAGCGCTGCAACGTGCCGTTGGCGCCGACGGGATCCCGCAGGACGCGCGCATCCTGTGTGTCAGGCGCAACCTCGCTCCCCCAGTTCCAGAGGCCCTCTGCCAGAGCCATCAGATCAGCCTCTGTCAGGCCGGTCAGATCTTCGTTGCTGGATTCCAGTTTTACCTGCTTGAGCAATTGCTGAAGCGGGTCGACCTTGGACGGTGTTTGGGACATGGGATTTTCGCTCACTGGCAGTGAAGACTATCCAACCGGGTGTAACGTGCACCGGGACGACCTTCAATGGCCTGTTACAAATGGAACTTTCTGCGTCTCAGACAAATTCAAATCATGGCTGCCAAATAAGGCGGGCCCGCCGAACGGGGACGTGTCCGACGGGCCCTACAGGCGTTCCGCAGGCTGGGTGGGGGGACGCACGCGGAGGCCTGATCTCTTTATTTCGGCCCTTATCTTTGGAAGACAAGGGTTACCGCTGGTATTGCTACATTAAAAATCATGAAGAGATTACTGATATGGATGCAGTGAATCCTGAAGGTGCGCGATGCCATACTTCAACTGTTTTCGCTATCAACTTTGGCAGTTGTCACTGATCTCTTGCTCTCTCCTGCCCCTTGCGGGTTTCCATCAGCGGAGAGCAGGATCGCGATCCATCGCGTACTGTGGGACTGCGCAAACAGTATCATCATCAACACAGTCAGCGGCGCTGACAGGAACATCCCGGGTATGCCCCAAAGCACACCCCAGATCGCAAGCGCCAGCAACACAACCAATGCAGAAAGATTCAGTGAGTCGCCCATCATGCGCGGCTGGATGAAGTTCCCGATCGAAAACTGCCAGAAGCTGACAATGCCGAACACGATCGCGGCATAGATGTAGATGTCCTGAGGCGGAGTGCCCGGTATCCATCCCGGGATATCCGGCTGCACCAGTGCAAAGAGGGGCGGCACAAGCGCGGCCACGATCGACCCGACGGTCGGTATATAGTTAAGCACGAAAATCAGCGCCGCGAGGAAGAGCGCGTTCTGGACACCCAGCAGGAGCAGCGACACATAGGTCAACGCCGTTATCAGCGCCGAGATCACCGTCTGGGTCCAGAGGTAGGTCTCGATACCGCGCCGCGCTTCATCCCCGACCTCGCGCACCATCGCGCGCTTTTCGTAATCCGGGAAAATATTGTCCAGCTTACGGGTCCAGCCCGACTGCGCCAGGAACAGGAACGCGACATAGATGAAGATCAGCATCAGGTCGCCAGACAGGTCGCCCGTCGCATTCGCAATGGTCGCGAAGAAGCGCTGGCCACCCTCGTTGAACATAAGATGGGTCAGCGTTGGCGCGTCGTCCATGTTGACCAGACCGTAGGCGTCCTGGATCAGGCCGTTGATCTTCTCCTCGTACTCCGCCGCATCGCGCCCAAATTGCGACACCCCATTGGCGAGCAAGGCGATGAAGCCGACAAAGCCACCGAGCACGATGAGGATGGCCATAGCCCGCGCGACGCCCCGGCGCATCGAATGCGACCAGTTGTCGATCATGCGCGCGAAGCCCTCGATCACGAGGAACAGGAACACCGCCATGGCAAATGTCGAAAGGATACCCCGCCCCACGTAGAGGAAAGTGATGATCACGCCGGTTGCAATGATCCAGATGCCGGTCTTGGTCGCACGATCCATTCAGGGGCCCCCGTTAGAATTACAGGTTGGAAGCAGCCTTGCCTGCCGTCAAGCCACCCCCTTCTCTGATGGCAGCCAAGCTCAGTGGGGGCCTTGCCGAATCCTGTGAAACCACTAGCGTCCGCTCCGCATCAGGGGAGAAATGGCCAACATGACGGACGCACTTTTCATCGGCGGCGCTGACGCAGACGGCACGGGAACACCGAACACAGCCCAGGAAATGCTGCTGAAAGTGGCCAACCGTCATGGCCTCGTTGCCGGTGCCACCGGCACCGGCAAGACCGTGACCCTGCAAATCCTCGCACAGGGCTTTTCAGATGCGGGCGTGCCCATCTTCTGCGCCGACGTGAAAGGCGACCTCTCGGGCATCTGTGTTGCCGGCAGCGCCGACCACAAACTGCACGAAAAGCTCGTCGCCCGCGCCGAACTGATCGGACTGGAAGATTTCGGCTATGCTGCCGCGCCGACCATTTTCTGGGACGTGTTCGGCGAAAACGGCCATCCGGTTCGCGCGACCATTTCCGAAATGGGTCCCCTGCTCCTGTCGCGCCTGATGGGCCTGACCGATGCGCAGGAAGGTGTGCTCAACATCGCCTTCGAATATGCCGACGACAACCAGCTCCTGCTGCTGGACCTGAAAGACCTGCGCAAGCTGCTGACCCATCTTTCCCAGAAAGAGGTGCGCGACGAAATCAGCAAGGAATACGGCAATGTGGCCGCCGCCTCGCTCGGCGCCGTGCAGCGCAACCTGCTGATGCTTGAGCGCGAAGGCGCAGAACATTTCTTCGGCGAGCCCGCGCTCGAGCTGGAAGACCTGATGCGCACGACCCGCGACGGCCGCGGCTATGTCAACGTGCTCGACGCCACCAGGCTGATCAACAGCCCGAAGCTCTATTCCACTTTCCTGCTCTGGCTCCTGTCGGAACTGTTCGAGCGCCTGCCGGAAGTCGGTGATCCGGAGAAGCCGAAGCTCGTCTTTTTCTTCGATGAAGCCCACCTCCTCTTCAATGACGCGCCCCCTGCCCTGATGCAGAAGATCGAACAGGTTGTGCGCCTGATCCGCTCGAAAGGTGTCGGCGTCTTCTTCGTCACGCAGAACCCGCGCGACCTGCCCGAAAGCGTGCTCGCCCAGCTCGGCAACCGGATGCAGCACGCCCTTCGCGCCTACACACCTGCCGAACGCAAGGGCGTGCGAGCGGCCGCTGATTCCTTCCGGCCGAACCCTTCCTTCGACACCGAAGAAATCATCACCCAGCTTGGCACAGGCGAAGCGCTCGTCTCCACGCTCGACGCCAAGAGTGCGCCATCGGTCGTGCAGCGTACGATGATCCGCCCGCCTTCCTCCCGCCTCGGCCCGGCAACGGACGCCGAACGGGCCGCTGTGCAGAAGGACAGCCCCTATGCCGACAAGTATGACGAGGTGATCGACCGGGAATCCGCCTACGAGATCCTGGAAGAGAAGGAAGCAGAAGCGGCTGAACAGGCCGAGAAGCTCGCCGCCAGGGAAGCCAAGGCGGCAGAAGCGCTCGCCAGGAAGAAAACCCGCGCGAAATCGACCCGTTCGCGGCGCCAGACGCCCATCGAGGCGGCCGGCAAGCAGGCGGCCCGCACGGCCACACGTGAGATCACCCGTTATATCTTGCGAGGCATCCTGGGCGGGATGAAGCGCTAGGACGCAGGTCTGCCCTTGATGAATTCCTTGTTACTAACCAGATTTCCTTTGCGTCAGGACTCGCCGGTGACGCACACGTCACCTATAGTCAGGCAAGAACAACGGACACCACAGGGAGGCTCACGCCTATGAAAGATTATCTCAAGTTCTACATCAATGGTGAATGGGTCGATCCGGTCGAGCCGCGTACGCTCGACGTCGAAAACCCCGCAACCGAAGAACCCTTTGCGCGCATCTCGCTCGGCTCGAAAGCCGATGTCGACAAGGCTGTTGCCGCCGCCAAGGCTGCTTTCCCGTCCTTCTCGCAGACCAGCGTCGAGTATCGCGCCGACCTGCTCGACAAGATCACTGCCGGTCTCCAGAAGCGCATTCCGGACCTTGCCAGCGCCATTTCCGACGAAATGGGCGCGCCCATGTGGCTCGCCAATGCAGCTCAGGTGCCCGCCGGCATGGGCCACTTCGCCACGACGGCTGCAATCCTGCGCGGCTATGAATGGGAAGAGCTGAAAGGCACGACGCTCCTGCGCAAGGAAGCAATCGGCGTCTGCGGTTTCATCACGCCATGGAATTGGCCGCTCAACCAGATCGCCTGTAAAGTCGCTCCGGCCCTCGCAGCAGGCTGCACAATGGTGCTCAAGCCTTCCGAAATCGCGCCGCTCGACGCGCTGATCTTCGCTGAAGTCCTGCATGAGGCCGGTGTACCAAAAGGCGTGTTCAACCTCGTCAATGGTGACGGCCCAAGCGTCGGCGCCGTTCTCTCCGGCCATCCGGATGTCGACATGATGAGCTTCACTGGCTCGACCCGCGCCGGCGTGCTCGTGGCACAGGCCGCGGCGCCAACGGTCAAGCGCGTTGCCCAGGAACTCGGGGGCAAGTCGCCGAACATCGTCCTGCCAAGCGCTGATCTTGAAAAAGCTGTGGGTGGCGGCGTCCGCCAGATGATGATGAACACAGGCCAGTCCTGTAATGCCCCGTCGCGCATGTTCGTCCAGAAAGACCAGCAGGCCGATGCAATCAAGATCGCCAAGGCCGCTGCTGAATCGGTCAAGGTCATGATGCCTGGCGAAGCAACGCCTGGCGCCATCGGCCCGATCTCGAACGGCAACCAGTTCCAGAAGGTTCAGGACCTGATCCAGAAGGGCATCGACGAAGGCGCGACACTCGTTGCTGGCGGCACGGGCCGTCCTGAAGGTTTCAACAAGGGCTACTTCACCCGCCCGACCGTCTTCGCGGATGTCACCAATGACATGACCATTGCCCGCGAGGAAATCTTCGGCCCGGTGCTTTGCATCCTGCCTTATGACACGCTCGAAGATGCCATCTCGATGGCCAATGACACGGTCTACGGTCTTGCCGGTTATGTTCAGGGCCCTGAAAAGGAAGCCAATGAAGTCGCCAACAAGATCCGCGCCGGCCAGATTCTGGTCAATGGCGCTAACCCTGACTTTGCCGCGCCATTTGGCGGCTACGGCCAGTCGGGCAATGGCCGCGAATGGGGCGAGCTTGGCTTCGAGGAATTCCTCGAGACCAAAGCCGTCATCGGCTACAAGGCCGCCTGATCCGTCAGGTTCGCAATACAGACATGATCAAGGGCGGCCCGCGAGGCCGCCCTTTTTCTTTGCGGGGTCAGGGCTGCGTCGCCTGGATGCGGAACACGTCACCGAGGATCGAGACGATATAGAGATTGCTGTCATTGTCCTCGCCGAAGCTTGCAATGCTCTCCACTGTGCCCGTCGCCGGCATCAGTGATCCATTGATGCGCAGGAAGCTGCTACCAAACACCGTGCGACCAGGAACGAGATCATCCACCGGCACCGCCCAGACATTGTCCGAGATAAAATCGGCAAAGACATAATGGTCCTTGATCAGTTCCAGATTGCCCCGATAGACATAGCCGCCCGTTATTGACTGTCCCTGTGTCAGGCCGCTGCCATGGGTGTACGCGATTACCGGATCGACAAGGTCGGCCCTGTCTGTCCCGCTATAATCCTGTGTACCCTCCTGAATGTTCCAGCCGAAATTCGCGCCGCTATCACTCATCCGCAAACGGTCAACTTCCTCGACAGCGTCCTGCCCCACATCGCCAATGAAGAGGTCGCCAGTGACTTCATCGAAGCTGCACCGGAAAGGGTTGCGCATGCCAAGCGCAAAAATCTCGGGACGCCCGGATGCTCCGGTAAAGGCATTACCGGCCGGTATGGAATAATCGCGCGCATCATCCGTTGGGAAATCATCTCCCCGCACATCAATGCGCAGGATCTTGCCAAGCAGCGAGTTGGGGTTCTGCGCGTAGCCGTTAGGGTCGCCTCCGCCCCCGCCATCCCCGGTCGGCACGAAGAGTAACCCGTCCTGCGCAAAACCGATCCAGCCGCCATTATGGTTCGATTCCGGCTGGGCGAATGTCAGGATCACGTCGGCGGTTGCCGGGTCGGCCTGCGTCATCGAGCCGGAGAACATCCGGTAGCGCCGTATTTCCGTGTCGCCACTATTATTGGTCATGTTGATGTAGAAGGTGCGGTCGCTCGCGAAGTCCGGCGAGAAGGCAAGGCCCAGAAGCCCCCCTTCCCCTGCTGCAGATGTCTCGCCGGATACATCAAGAAAGTCGACAGCGTCGATCGCGCCCGTCGCCGGATCAAGCACCCGAATGCGCCCGCCCTTTTCGAGTACAACAACCTGCGTCGTGCCCGGCAGCCCAGCAAGATAGAGCGGTTGCGTGAAGCCCGTGCCAACGCGCGCGACAGTCATGCCCTCGACCACGTCATTCACAGTGATCGCGAGATCAAGCCGCGCCGTGAGGCCGCCTGAGTCTCTCGCCTCAAGGGTTATGTTGTAGACATTGTCGCCATTGGCATCAGCAGGCGCCTCGAAGTCGAGCGGTGTCGCCGCACTGATTGTGCGGGCATCCGTGTCAATATTGAAGGCTGCTTCGTCACCACCGGGAACGACAGATACAGAGAGCGTGTCACCATCCGGATCGGAAACGGCAATCGTGTACAGTGTGCCGGTCGCATTCTCATCGACGCTGGCGGTGGGGGATGATGTGAAGGCCGGCGCCCGATTGGCAGGGCTCGGCATTGGCGCGGGCGCATTGCCACCATCACTTCCACCGCTACAGGCCGCCAGCAATAAGGGAGCTGCCGAAATCAGGCCAAGACGGGTCCTGAAGCTAAGCGTTACTTCCGGCATGATGGCGCCTCCTTGCAGTCACGGAATGCCCCACTTCACAGGCTAGTTCCCGAAAACGTGATTGTCATATGACAAATGGTAGAGCTGGAACCTGCCAGTTCAACTGGCGTTCAGGCTGGATTGGCTTACATTAAAGGTAACCAGCTCCCCTCAGGAGGACCTTAAATATGCATATATCCAAGATTGCCGCCGGTTTTGCAGCGCTCGCCATGCTTGTCGCTTGCACCACCGCGACACCCTACCAGGCAGCGCTCGACACGCAGCGCGGCTATTCCGAACAACAGATTGAATCCAACCGCTTCCAGGTCCAGTTCGCAGGCAACAGCCTGACCGACCGCAAGACTGTTGAAACCTACATGCTCTATCGCGCCGCCGAGCTGACCAAGCAGAATGGCTTTGACCATTTCCGCGTCGTCCACCGGGCGACAGACGCGGACAGCCGCGTTGTGCCAACAGGAGCAGGCTATTCGCCTTTCTACAGCAACTTCTATCTCGACTACAGCTACTATGGCCCCCGCGCCGGGTACTTCTATGACCCCTACCGCCGCTGGGCCTATCCGCGCTCATTCTACGCATCCCGCTTCGGCTACTATGACCCGTTCTGGGATGGCCCGCAGGAATATCGCGAAGTGACAAAATATGTCGCCTCGGCCGAGATCGTCATGGGCAAGGGTCCGAAACCGGATGATCCGGCTTTCTTCGACGCCGATCAGGTTATCTTCAATCTGGGCACCCAGATCCAGCGCCCCGAAGCCTGAGTCAGGCACAGAACTTCCCTTTCAACGCCGCCCTCTCCAGGGCGGCGTTTTTACATGGTGCACATTTTTCGCGCATTCGCCCCTAGGCAAGCGGCAAGGCTTGGCCCAGATAGGGTGCTTACCCCCAAACCGCACCTGACAGGAAAGGCGGGCCCATGGCCGACCAAGACCCCACCGCCATTCCACCTCAAGGCATCCTGCCCGGCGCCAAGCGCCCGGTGCCGGGGCGGAGCGAACTCGTCGTGATGATTGCCGGCCTGATGGCGCTCAATGCTTTCGGCATCGACGTCATGCTGCCCGCCCTCAACCAGATCGCCCATGCCGTGGGCCTCACTGCGCCCGGCATGGAAAGCGACAACCGCCAGCAGATGATCATCTTCTCCTACGTGCTCGGCTTCGGTGCGCCGCAGATCATCTGGGGGCCCATTTCCGACCGGTTCGGACGGCGCGGCCCGCTTTTCGTTGCCATCATCGGCTACATCATCACGGCCTTTGCCTGCATTGTGATGCGCGACTTCCATGCCCTGCTGCTGATGCGGTTCACACAAGGCGTCTTTGCCTCCGGCGGCCGCCTCGTCGCTGTGTCGATCGTGCGCGACCTCTTCGCCGGTCGCTCGATGGCCCGCTTCATGTCGCTGGTCATGACCATCTTCATGGTCGTGCCGATCCTCGCACCGGGTATCGGCCAGCTCGTCCTGCTGTTCGCGCCATGGGAGGCCATCTTTGTGGTGCTCGGCATATTCGGCATGATCATGCTCGGCTGGACATGGATGCGCCTGCCCGAGACATTGCCGGAATCCGCACGCCAGCCATTGAACCTGGGCGCGGCATTGGGCGCCTATGGCCAGATCCTCAAGTCCCGCGTGACGTTCGGCTACATGTGCGTATCGGGCGTCATCTTCGGCGCGCTGTTTTCCTTCATCGCGTCGTCAGAACAGATATTCCGCGAAATCTTCGGCCAGACAGAAACCTTCGCGCTCTGGTTTGCAGGTATCGCCGGCGCGCTCGCCTGCGCCAACTTCCTCAATTCGCGGATTGTGGAAAAGGTCGGCATGCGCCGCATCAGCCAGACAGCCCTGTTCGTGTTTACAATCGGGGCAGCCGTCCTCTCGGCCATCAGCTATTTCTTTGGCGAGCACCTCTACATCTTCTTCCCCCTGTTTGCGCTCTGCTTCGGCTGCTTCGGCCTGATGGGGTCGAACTTCAGCGCCTTGGCCATGGAGCCCCTCGGCAAGATCGCCGGCACGGCGTCAGCGGCCTACGGGTTTGCGACAACGACGGTCTCAAGCCTTATCGGCATGGCCATTTCCAGCCAGTACAATGGCTCAACCATCCCGATCACGCTCGGCTTTGTCTGTCTCGGCCTCGTATCGCTCGTGATCATCCTGATTACCGAGAAGGGCCGGCTGTTCAGTTCACGTTGACGCGCCGGCCCGTTCGTCCGGTCCGTCCAGTGGTTTCGCGGACCTTGGCGAGCGGGCGAACCTGACGCTCCAGGTGCTCAATGATCATGCCGGCAATGTCCTTGCCTGACGCGCCCTCGATGCCCTGAAGGCCCGGCGAGGAATTCACCTCCAGCACTTTCGGCCCATCATCAGTCTGCAACAGGTCCACACCTGCCACACGCAGGCCCAGCACCTTCGCCGCATCGCGCGCGACTTCACGCTCTGCAGGGGTCAGCTTCACCGCACTGGCTGTACCGCCCCGGTGCAGGTTCGACCGGAACTCGCCCTTGGCGGCCTGGCGCTTCATGCCGCCGACAACCTTGTTGCCGATAACGAAGCAGCGCGTATCCGCGCCCGCTGCCTCGGCCACGAATTCCTGCACAAGGAAGTTCGCCTCCAGGCCGCGAAAGGCATCCACAAGGCTTTCAGCGGCCTTGCGCGTCTCGGCCAGCACAACGCCCTTGCCCTGCGTCGAGGACAGCAGCTTCACGACGACAGGCGCACCTCCGGCAAGCGATATCAGGTCTTTCGTATCCTTCGGGCTGTGCGCAAAAGCCGTGATCGGCATGTCGATCTTGGCCCGGGCCAGCAACTGGTGCGCCAGCAGCTTGTCGCGCGAACGCCCGATGGCCCCTGCCCCGTTCAGGCAGAAGGCGCCAGTGTTCGAGAACTGACGCAGGACGGCCATGCCATAGTCGGTGATCGAGGCACCGATGCGCGGGATAACCGCATCGAAACGCGCCAGCGCCTTGCCGTCATAGTGCACTTCCGGGTCCAGCGTGCCGATCTGCATGTAGCAGCGGGCCGTATCAATCGCCTCGATAACGTGGCCACGCGCTTCGGCGGCTTCCATCAGGCGTTTCGAGGAGTAATTGTTCGGCTCGCGCGTCAGCAGTGCAATCCGTAAGGGCCGTTTCACCGGCGTACGTTTCGGCAGGCTGCCATAGCGGGCAAAATCCAGCACGGGCTGGCTGAACGAGACATTCGGATTGACAATCATGTCCGGCTGGATCGCGGCCCGGCCAAACAACATGCGGTAAGTCATGCTCTCGCGGTTCGAGAGGGTCAGCTGGATCGGCCAGCGTCGCTTGCCCATCTCCACATCGGTCTCGATGACATAGCGCAGCTCGGTGTCGCCATTCGAACTGGTCACTTCGCGCCGGTCGATCACGCGCGCTGAGCAGGTGATCTCAAGGCTCGGGTCAGCCGGGTTCGGCTGGATCAGGAAGCGCACCTGCGGCTTGGTGCTGGGGCCAAAGGGCTCGATCACGCTGGCATGCAGGGCCGAGGTCTTGGCACCGGTATCCACCTTGGCCTTGATCGCAGGCAGGCCAAGGTCCGGCAGTGCCAGCCATTCTTCCCAGCCGAGTTCAAACTGTCCCATGCCGGCTCCCGCTCAGACTGAATTTTAGGTATTGGCGGCCCATAACCAGCTTGTGCGACCGCGTCTAGCAATAGAAAGCTGTGGCTAGTCACAACTGCACTGTTCGCTGAATGAACTGAGGCCAGCGCCTCATAAATTTCAATCCTAAGACAAATTATGCCCGCTTTTGTCTCCGAAAGGTTTAGGCGCGATCAAGTGAAAGACTGCACAATTGATAGAACTCATGTTTCTTCTGGCAGTCACCTCCGTACCGCTTCCGCTGATCTCTTGGGACTGGAAATCCTTGGCTGCTTTAGCATGCGTACCAGCACTTCTTCTGGGCATTATGTGGTTCAAATTACTCGAGGGGTCCGGGATTGAGGATGCCGGAGGCGCATTCATGGGCGGCATCCTTTTCCTGCTTTCCTCTATCGCATGCTGCCTTGCGCTTGGCAGGACAATCACGCTGACACTTGAACGTATGGCGGGATGGCCGCGCCCAACGACTTTTCTGCTGGATTTCGCGCCAACACTCCTGTTCTGCCTTTGGATGTGGTGGCTTTTGCGCTGATCAAGCACTCATTGCTTAAGCCGTTGCCAGCCACGCCTTCTCGACCACTTTCACCACATCGCCCATGATGCCGGTGATTTTGAAGTCCTTCGGCGTGTAGATGCGGGCAACACCCATCTGGCGCAGGGCCTGGGCATCTTCCGGCGGGATGATGCCACCAACGACCAGCGGCACATTCTCGAGCCCCTGCTTGCGCATCTCGGCAATTGTCTCGCGCACGAGATCAAGGTGGCTGCCGGAAAGGATGGACAAACCGATCACGTGAGCTTTCGCCTCTTTCGCCTGCGCGGCAATCTCTGCCGGCGTGAAGCGGATCCCCTCATAGACGACATCCATGCCGACTTCCCGTCCGCGCGCCGCGATCTGCTCGGCACCGTTCGAGTGGCCATCAAGGCCCGGCTTGCCCAGCACATAGGTCAGGCGCCGCCCCAGCGCGTCCGACACCCGGTCAACCTCGACCTTCACCGCATCGATATCTTCATCACCGCCGCTGCTGATAACCATGGCCACGCCCGTCGGTGCACGGAATTCCCCGAACACTTCGCGCATCGCCGTTCCCCATTCGCCTGTGGTCACGCCCGCTTTGGCGCATGTGATGGAAGGCTCCATGATATTGCTGCCGCTCTCGGCCGCCGCCTTGAGCGCAGCAATCGCTGCATCACACGCCGCATTGTCGCGCTTCGCGCGCCATGCTTCGAGGTCGCGCACCTGCATGGCTTCTTCCATCGGATCGACCGTCTGGATGGAGCCATCACCGACGCCCAGCGGGCTTTCTTCGGTGGATGTGTACTTGTTGACGCCGACCACGCTGAGCGAGCCGTTCTCGATCGCCTTGATCCGGTCGATATGTGCGCCGACCAGGCTCTCCTTCATATGCGTGATCGCATTGGTTGCGCCGCCGAGCCCGTCGATTTCGGCCAGCGTGGCGCGGGCCTTCTCTTTCAGCTCTTCGGTCTTGCCCTCGATGACATGGCTGCCGTCGAAAATATCCTCGAATTCCAGGAGATCCGTCTCGTAGGCCAGGATCTGCTGCAGGCGCAAGCTCCATTGCTGGTCCCACGGGCGCGGAAGGCCCATGGCCTCGTTCCACGCGGGCAGTTGCAGCGCGCGGCAGCGGGCGCGCTTGGACAGCGTCACCGCCAGCGCCTCGATCAGGATACGGTAGACGTTGTTCTCCGGCTGCGGCTCGGTCAGGCCCAGCGAGTTTACCTGCACCCCATAGCGGAAGAGCAGTGCCTTGGGGTCTGACACGCCATAGCGTTCGCGGCCGATCTCTTCCCAGAGGTCAACGAATGCGCGCATCTTGCAGAGTTCCGTAACGAAACGCACACCTGCATTCACGAAGAAGGAAATACGCCCGAACACGGTTTCGAAGTCTGATTCCGGAACTTGCTCACCGGCTTTCACCTTGTCGAGCACAGCAATCGCCGTCGCCAGCGCATAGGCCAGCTCCTGTTCCGGCGTCGCGCCGGCCTCCTGAAGGTGGTATGAGCACACATTCATCGGGTTCCATTTTGGAACTTCGGTATAGCACCAGCTCACCATGTCCGCGATAAGCCGCATCGACGGCTCCGGCGGGAACACATAGGTGCCGCGCGACAGGTATTCCTTCACAATATCATTCTGCGTCGTGCCGCGCAGCTTGGCCCGGTCGTCGCCGCGCTCATCGGCCAGCGCCACATACATGGCCAGCATCCATGCGGCCGGCGCATTGATGGTCATCGACGTGTTCATCTCTTCCAGCGGCAGCTGGTCGAACAGTTTCGCCATGTCGCCCATATGCTTGACCGGCACGCCCACCTTGCCGACTTCACCCTTGGCGAGGATATGGTCGGCGTCATAGGCAGTTTGTGTTGGCAGGTCGAAAGCGATCGAGAGGCCGGTCTGTCCCTTGGCCAGGTTACCCCGGTAGAGTTCGTTCGATTTCTGCGCCGTTGAATGGCCCGCATAGGTGCGGAAAATCCATGGCCTGTCAGGCGCGTGCTGGATCGGTCTCTGTGTATCGGCCATGCCGGGGCTCCCCTTTGTATTGTTGCGGCGCAACATGCCGCGCGGCGCGCCGGAGCGCAAGCGGCACATCGCGCCCTTGTGCTGACGCATTTGCATGGCCACATCCGGGACACTACACCACCCGCGATAGACCCGCGAATACCCTTTGACGCACCTTGAACCGACCCGGAAACACCCTGACCCAGTCCACTTCCCCTCTTCAGACCGCCCTTGGCCTGCGCTTGGCAACCCTGCTCGCTTTTCCTTTCGGCGCACTCCTTGTGGCGCTGATGGAGCGCAGCGCCTTGATGATCGTCCTGCTCGCCGCCGCCATGATGGGCGTCAGCCTGGTTGAGCGCCTGCGTCTCGCGCGCCTGACGGGAAACCCGGCCCCTATTGCCATGACAGCACTTTTGCCCGGTTTCGCGGTGCGCCTTGGCGGCCTCGCCGGCCTCTTCATTGTCTTCCTCGGCTTCCTTGCGCTGTTCCGCGACACCTCGCTGGCGCGCGGCTTCGGCCTTGAAGATGCAGCGATTTTAATAGGCGTGACCGGTTTCGCCCTTGCGGCCAATGCGATCAGCGCCCGCATCGCCACAACCGAGGTTGGCGCCGTGATGAACACCATGAACGCATCGTTCCGTGACGCCAATCCGGGCGCCCGCATGACAGGCGGAGACATCATCGAAGGCGAATTCCACGACGCCGAAGACGACACCGATCCCGCTACTCGCCGCTAGGTGCGGCTTGATGTACAAGTCTGTCAGGCGCTGACAGAGGATTTATCAAGTGGCTGAATATATTGGGTTTCTGGCTGCATTTTTGACAACAGCCTCGTTCGTGCCGCAGGCTGTTCAAATCCTGCGGACACGGCAGACAGACGGCATATCCCTCATCATGTACGCCATGTTCACCGTCGGCATCGCTGTCTGGCTGGCCTATGGCATCCTTCTGGCCAGCCCATCCATCATCGTCGCCAATATTATAACACTCGGCCTCGCCGGAACGATCCTCGCGCTCAAAACCCGTGCCGTTCTCGCCCGGCCTCAGCCCATTGCCCAGGGAGCTACCGAGCCGACATCGGCCCCCATCGCCTGATAATAGAGCCGCTGGATCTGGCGCGTCACCGGTCCGGGCTTTCCGTTCCCGATGGGCTGGCCATCAATGGCGATCACAGGCGCAATCATCGCCCCCGCAGATGTCGTGAACGCCTCAACCGCGCCAAGCGCCTCGTCAGGCGTGAAGGAGCGCTCTACGAGAGTCAGGCCTGAACCGTCCAGCAGGGCCAGTACACCGGCCCGCGTAATCCCCGGCAGGATCGACGGCGACAGCTCCCGCGTAATCAATTGCCCCCCCGCATCGACAATCCAGGCATTGGACGAGGCGGCCTCGGTTACCCGCCCCTCCTCGACCATGAAGGCCGTGTCCGCCCCGGTCTCTCGTGCGGCGCGATAGGCCAGCGCCTGCGACAGGAGCTGCGTCGTCTTCATGTCACGCCGCTTCCAGCGTGTGTCGTCCAGGAAGATCGCCCTCACCCCATCGCGCGCCGTCTCGCCGATCAGCTGCTTGGTATCAGCATAGAGAAAAACGGTCGGTTCGAATTCTTCCGGCCCGGCAAAGTCGCGCATGCCATAAGCCCCGCCTGTGACCTGGAGATAGATCAGGCCTTCAGTGAGATTATTGTACTCGATGAGATCGCGATGAACCTTGCCCCAGGCTTCCGCGCTAAGCGGGTTCGGCAGGGCAATTCCACCCAATGTACGGTCGAGGCGCGACATATGGCCCTCGAAATCAACCAGGCGCCCACCGTAAACGGCCGTCACCTCATAGGCCGCATGGGCAAAGAGGAACCCTCGATCAAAGGGCGAAATCATAGCATCTGCTGCAGAACAGAAGGCACCGTTGAGATAGGCAGTCTGGCATATTGTCATTTTTGTCACGCTGTTGGGATTGCGATATTGTGCGGCGCAACAAAATCCTTGCATCCTTGCTGGCCAAAAGCCAAGGTGCCGCGACCCGGGGGCTTTGTGAAGACACGCAATAATCGTGCGCACGCTGCTCCCTGATGTGATTCTGGAGGATTGGTATTTCAATTATGGGCAGACAACAGAAAGACATTTACGAACTTGGCGAGATTCCGCCGGAGTTCCACGTGCCGAAACTCATGCATGCATGGGCCATCCGGCGTGAGCGCCACGGGCGCCCGTCATCCGCGATGCAGCTCGAGCAGGTTCCGGTACCGGAAATTGATTCCGACGAAGTGCTCGTCCTCGTGATGGCTGCCGGGGTGAACTATAACGGCATCTGGGCCGGTCTCGGCGAACCGATCTCGCCCTTCGACATTCACAAGCAACCTTACCACATTGCCGGCTCCGACGCCGCAGGCATTGTCTGGGCCGTTGGCCGCAAGGTCACCCGCGTGAAGCCTGGCGACGAAGTGGTGATCCACTGCAACCAGGATGATGGCGACGACGAAGAGTGCAATGGCGGCGACCCGATGTTCTCGCCCAGCCAGCGCATCTGGGGCTATGAAACACCAGACGGCTCCTTCGCGCAGTTCTGCCGCGTTCAGGCGCGTCAGTGCATGCCGCGTCCGAAACACCTGACCTGGGAAGAGAGCGCCTGCTACATGCTGACGCTCGCCACGGCCTATCGCATGCTGTTCGGCCACCGCCCGCATATCGTGAAGCCGGCTGATAACGTGCTGGTCTGGGGCGCCTCGGGTGGCCTTGGCAGCTTCGGCGTCCAGCTATGTGCCGTGACCGGCGCGAACGCGATCGGCGTCGTCTCAAGCGACGACAAGAAAGAGCACGTGCTCAGCCTCGGCGCCAAGGGCGTGCTGAACCGCAAGGACTTCAATTGCTGGGGCCAGCTGCCCACCGTCAACGGCCCTGAATTTGCCGACTATATGAAAGAGTCGCGCAAGTTCGGCAAAGCCATCTGGGAATACACAGGCAAGAAGGATGTCGACATCGTGTTCGAACATCCAGGCGAAAGCACCTTCCCCGTCTCGGTCTTCTGCGTGAAACGCGGCGGCATGGTGGTCATCTGTGCCGGGACGACCGGCTTCAACCTGACCATGGATGCCCGCTTCCTGTGGATGCGCCAGAAGCGCGTGCAGGGAAGCCACTTCGCCCACCTGAAACAGGCAAGCGCCGCCAATGACCTCGTCATCAACCGGCGCATCGACCCCGGCATGTCGGAAGTCTTCTCCTGGGCCGACATTCCCGCCGCCCACGACAAGATGCTCGACAACAAGCACCTGCCCGGCAACATGGCTGTCCTCGTGACATCACCAAAGCCGGGCCTGCGCACAGTCGAAGACGTGCTGGAAGTGTCAGGACAGATTTAAGAGCCCAACAAGTGTACTGGTCTCAGGCGAAGCCGCTTATATGGGCGACTTCGCCTGAGGCTTTAGGGCAAGGGGCCATAGGCACGCACCTCTTTATCTTCCTGATCCCCGATGAGTAGAAAACCAATAGGATCGGGAAAGCCAAATCCTACCGGCGCAGCAATTGTTGCACCTAGGCCGACCTCAAAATACTCCGGTCCTGTCAATGGCAGATACGCGGATGAAAACATAAGCGGGCCGGTAAAGACAACCGCATCAGGCGACGTTTCAGTCAGGATGAGGAGATTGGGATAGGGGTCGCCATCCAGATTAAAGTCAATGATGTCCCTCGGCACACCAGTCGGCCAGCTATATGTCTGTTGCATGACTTTGCGGTCTTCATCCAGTCCGACAATGACAAGGCGATGCACACCTTCATGCACCCCGTCTGTAAACACCAGCGCGAGGCCATTAGGCACGCGAACGGATTTCACGAAAGTCAGGTCCTTCGTAGTCTGAAGATCAAGCGGAACACTTTCCCGGAACCTGTATCTGACTGTATCGACGTTATTTGCATCATCTTGCTCATACACAGAGAGCGTATTTGTTTCGATATCCAAGGCCAACATATCATCGAGATAGCGATAGTCATGCTCTATAAAATTCGCCCCGTTGAGCGGGAAGCGAACCGTCGTCAGGGCGCAGAAAGATTCGTCCCGCCCTAGCTCCTGATAACTATCGAATGCAACTATCCCAGTATCACCAACTAGCGCATGAGTGACCAAGCTTAAACCATTATGACGCTGGCCAACCAAAACCTTTTCACTTTTGTCAGTCTGGTAGAGTGCGCATGGCGCAGCGATATCTAGCGATCCGCGTTCCATAAAAGGTGTCGTGTCATCCATCTTCAGATAAGCGCTCAACCGGTCCTGCCCTTCTTCCAGAGCATAGAATTGTGAAGCTACGCCGCCGAAGAGACTTCTGGTCTGGATAAACTCAACAGGCTCGCGAAAATTATCGGTGACCTGCGTAAGCGAAAGCGTCATCAGTTCTTCCAACTCGATGAGAAGAAGCTCGAATATCGCAACATCACCGCCAGGTGCATTGGCGAATCCGAGATAGGTTGGGTGTCCCCAAAACGAATTATAAAATACCGCTTCCAGAGATGCATCGAACTTCACGGTCTGAGCCAGTAGCAACTCCCCTGCAAACCGCGGCATCTGATGAATGTTCGTGAACGTAATGTCCACGCTCTTCACAGTTATGTCTGTCCCGTCGTTCACAGACAGCTCGAACGTGGCTGTTTCCGTTTCGGTCAGCTCGGGTACGCGCAGTTTCTCGAGCACTGCTAAACTCGCATCCGGGATCTCCACCGCCGGGCCTGCCTTCTGCACCCAGGTGAATGTCAGCGGGTCATTGTCCGCGTCACTCGTCGCTGACGCGTCCAGCGTGAAGTACTGCCCCTCCTGCGGCGCGTCGTCGTCCACCGTAACGGTCACACTGGGCGCAGCATTGCTCGGTGCTGGCGGCGGTGGAGGCGGAGATGGAGGTGGAGGCGAGGGAGTTGGCGCAGGTGCCGGGGCAGGCGCGCTGGCTGTGCCCCCGCCACCTCCCCCGCAAGACGCCAGAACGAAAATGCTTGCGCCAAGCAGCAAGCAGGCCAGCGGCCTTGAAGACAACGATGTCATGAAACACCCCTCAGATAGAACCCCGTTCCTGTCGTGGCGCGCGCAACCTTAGGTGTCAAATAATTATTTATCGCATCCGTCCTGTAACAAATTCAACAGCTCCCGCCTCAGGCGATGGGCCAATTCCGACTTCGCTTTTAGGCATATGCGACATGATCAGAGCGGGCTCGGCTGAGCCCTGCCACAGCCACCATGCAATTTAGCCGGAACATGGCGCGTGATTGTCCGTTTTAATTTTTTTGAAGGAGGCGGGCTGCGCCTCTTCGGCAAATTCAGAAGGCGCGTGTCATGATTGGCTCATCCAGAAATCAAATCCTCCTCATAGCAGCAGGCGCCTTGTTCGCCCTGCTCGGTATTGTCCTGGCGATCGGCGGCATTCAGCTCGCTGCGCTCGGTGGGTCCTGGTATTACCTGCTGGCGGGTCTGGCGCTTGTGGCGTCCGGCATTCTGATCGGGATCCGCAAGGCCCTCGGTGTCTGGCTCTATGTCGGCCTGTTCGCCCTGACGCTGATCTGGTCAGCCTTTGAAGCGGGCGGAAATTTCTGGGCCTGGGTTCCGCGCTTCGTCTGCCCCCTGATCTTGTTGATGATTTCCCTGGCGCTACTCTCCCTGCTCCGTCCCACGGATTTCGGGTGGAAGAAGACGGGCATCAGCATGGCGGCCGTTCTGGTCGCCTCTGTCATTGGCGGCACGCTCCTCTATAATTCCAGCAGCACCATTCATGCCTCACCCATGCCGCAAGCGAGCGGCCAGGTCGCTGACCGCACCGATTGGGAATCCTATGGCGGCGTCGAATCGCAACGCTATTCCACGCTCACGCAGATCAATGCAGATGACGTCGACAAGCTGGAACGCGTCTGGCTCAGCCATACAGGCGACCTGCCTGAAGACATGAAAGACAATTCCTACGGCGCCGAAACCACACCGCTGAAAGTCGGCAACCGGCTCTATCTCTGCTCGGCGACGAACATCATGATGGCGCTTGATCCCGAGACGGGCGAGCAGATCTGGCGCTATGATCCGGGCGTCGACAAGAAATGGATTCCCTACACCGCCGCCTGCCGGGGCGTGACCTATTACGAAACGCCCAATGCCACCGCCGCTGAATGCCATAGGCGCATCATCGAAGGCACGCTGGACGGTCGTCTTGTGGCCGTAGATGCCGAAACCGGGCGCCCCTGCCAGGACTTCGGACAGAACGGATCGGCCAGTATTAAAACCGGCATGGGCGATATCGTGCCCGGCATGGTGTCCATGACAGCCGCGCCGACGATCGTGGACGGTGTTATCGTCACCGGCCAGCAGGTGCTGGATGGCCAGAAACTCAATGCGCCCTCTGGCGTTATCAAAGGGTTTGATGCCGTGACCGGCGAATTGCTCTGGTCCTGGGACATGACCCGCCCGGACATCACCAAACTCCCGCCTGAAGGCCAAACCTTCACGCGTGGCACGCCGAACATGTGGACCACAGCCGCGGGCGACGACGCACTCGGCCTTGTCTATCTCCCGCTCGGCAGCGCCGCCGTCGATTATTGGAGCGGGGACCGCACAGACCTCGAAAACGAGTTCGCGACATCCCTTGTCGCCATAGACGTGCACACCGGCAAACCCGCCTGGCATTTCCAGGCTGTCCACAAGGATGTCTGGGATTATGACCTTGGCTCCCAGCCGAGCCTTGTTGACTACAAGAAGAACGGTCAGACGATCCCCGCCATCCTGCTGCCCGGCAAACAGGGCGATCTCTATATTCTTGATCGCAAGACAGGCGCCGTGCTGAGCGGTGTCGAGGAACGCCCTGCCCCGACAGGTGGCGTCGAGCCAGATGAGCGCAGCCCGACCCAGCCCCATTCCACTTTCGCAACCCTCGCCAAGGAACCGCTGACCGAAAAGGACATGTGGGGCATGTCACCCATCGATCAGATGATCTGCCGCATCGGCTTCCGCAAAGCCTCTTACAAAGGCATGTACACGCCGCCGACGACAGACACCCACTGGATCGAATATCCGGGCTACAATGGCGGTTCCGACTGGGGCAGCGTCGCAGTCGACCCCGTGCACGGCATCATCTTCGCCAACTATAACGACATGCCAAACTATAACCGCCTCGTGCCCCGCGCCGAAGCCGACAAGCTTGGCTGGAAACCGCGCGGTGAAAAGCCCAACGGCAAAGTAACCCATGGCGCGGAAGGCGCTGGCGATCCGCAGGCGGGTGCACCGTATGCCATCGATGTGAATGCCGGCTGGCGCATGCCTTTCACGGGCCTTCTCTGCAAGCAGCCTCCCTATGGCGGCATGCGCGCCATCGATATGGCAACCGGCAAGACGCTGTGGGACCGCGACCTCGGCACAGCGCGCAACAATGGCCCGTTCGGCATCCCGTCCATGTTGCCGCTCACCATCGGCACGCCCAATAATGGCGGCCCTCTGGCCACGGCCGGCAACCTTGTCTTCGTCGCCGCCACCACGGACGGCCTGATCCGCGCCATCGACACGCGCACCGGCAAGACCGTGTGGCACGACACGCTGCCAGCAGGCGGCCAGGCCACGCCAATGACCTACATGTCTGGTGGCAAGCAATATCTCGTGCTGATGACGGGTGGCCACCATTTCATGAAAACGCCTGTTGGTGACCAGGTCATCGCGTGGGCCCTGCCTGAAAGCAGCCTGCAGTAGCCACGGAGCGCCTCCGCCCCAATTACACGCATCTGAAAAGCTTTCCCTGCCCGCAGCAGGGAAAGCTTTGACACGCTCCCTCGCCATAGGGTCTCTTGCTGACAGCAATCGAGACGGGGCAAGACGATGGACATGACACGACGGCTGGCCATGAAGGGCGCCTTGACGGCAGCCTCCGCCCTTCCCCTTTCCGCCTGCGCCACCGGGGCCACCTCCCCTTCCGCATCTGGCGGCATCGCGCCGAATGACGAAGCTTACTGGTCGCGTATCGCTGCGCAGTATGACGTCACCGATGAGGTCACCAATCTCGAGAATGCCTATTGGGGCCTGATGTCCCGGCCTGTGCTCGACGCCTATATCCGCAACACCGAACGCGTAAACCGCGAGAACTCGTTCTATGCGCGCCGCAAGTACAATTCAGACATGGTGCCGATCCATGCCCGTGTGGCAGGCCTGCTTGGCACCACCCCAGACGAGATCGTCCTCACGCGGGGCGCGACGGAGGCCCTGCAGGGCCTGATCGGCGGGTATCGCGGCCTGAAGCCCGGTGACGCGGTCATGTATGCCGATCTCGACTATGATTCCATGTTGACCGCGATGGATACGCTGGCTGAGCGCAATGGCTGTTCCGTCGTGCGCCTCGCCATTCCGGAGCCTGTCACGCATGACGAACTTCTCACCTTCTATGCCGACGCGCTCAAAGCCAATCCCAAGGTCCGCCTGCTCCTGCTGACACATGTCAGCCACCGCACAGGCCTCGTCATGCCCATAAGCCAGATTGTCGCCATGGCCCGCGAACAGGGCGTCGACTGTATCGTCGACGCGGCCCATTCCTGGGGCCAGCTGGATTTTACGGTGAATGATCTCGGTGCCGACTTTGTCGGCTTCAACATGCACAAATGGATCGGCGCGCCGCTGGGCGTCGGCATCATGTACATCCGCAAGGGCAGGCTTGAATCGATCGCCCCCAACATATCAGAACGGCCCGACGGCACAGGCACGATCCATAACCGCGTCCATACCGGAACGACCAATTTCGCCGCCTCCCTTTCGGTGCCGGACGCCATCGATTTTCATGAGATGGTCGGCCCCGACAACAAGGCAGCCCGCTTTGCCTATCTGCGCAATCTCTGGGTTTCCGAGATGCGCGGCGACCCACGCCTTGAAATCCTCACGCCGGACGATCCGCGCATGCATGCCGGTATCACCTCGATCCGCATCAAGGGCCGCACCAGCCTTGAAGACAATCTGGCGCTCGTCAAAACCCTGCTCGACGATCATGGCATATTCACGGTGCACCGCACCGGCGTCGCCAAGGGCTGCTGCGTGCGCATCACGCCCAGCCTCTACAATACGCCGCAGGACAGCCTGAAACTCGTCGCGGCCCTCCAGGCGATCCTGCAGAACGCCTGACACGGCGACACGCGGAACTCTCCTCATGACAGCCCGTTGGTTGTCCAAGAGGAGATAATTCATGACCCGCAAGACACTCGACGCCGAAGCGCGCCCACGCACGTCGCCTGAAGAGGCAGAACAGATCGAAACAGCAGCACGCCATCGCCGCATGCAGATGCTGCCGGGCGAAGGCCCGCACGCGCCGCAACGCGACGAACAGACCGATCATTTCAGGGGCAAGGATGATATTATTCTGGGAGGCGAGCCCATTGTGGCCTCCTACACCGATCCGACGTCTGATGCAGCCGGCGCTGACCCTGACGAGACGGATGATGACAGCGAGGACTAACCGGTCCTGTCGATCAGGCTGCTTCTGTTTCCGCAGCAACGTTTACGAAATCTTCTACGGCCTCTCTCAGTTGTGCAGGCTCGGAGCTTCCTTCCAGAATGGCTTTTGCCATTGATTCCAGACTGAACGCAGCATCTGAAACCTGGCTGAAGCCGAGGCTGCCCGACGTGCCGGCAACAGAATGCGCCAAAGCCGCGACGGCTTTTGCCCGCTCGACAGGAGAGGTAATTTTCAGAAGCGCGCCCAGTTGACCTGGCAGCTCCAGAATGTCTTTCCGGCATTCGTCTTTCAGCTTGGCGATCTTCATTTCCGCATCCGCAGCCTTACAGGCGGCTTCCTGCCGCTGCTTACGCAACAGGCGGTCAATCAGCCCGTTCAGGCGCACCATATCGACAGGTTTCGGGAAGTGCGCGTCCATGCCGGCTGCGCGGCACTCTTCAGCCTGCCCCGCCATTACATTGGCCGTCAGCGCCACAATCGGCGTACGGCTTACAGGGCCCGGCAGTTCGCGGATGCGACGTGTCGCTGTCAGGCCATCCATGTCAGGCATTTGCACATCCATGAGGATGATGTCGAACATGCGGCCCTCCATCAGCGCAAGTATGGCATCCGGCGCCGAAGCAAACGTCATGACCTCGTGGCCGGACTGCTGGAGACCGATTTCGAGCAGGGCCCGGTTCATCTCCACATCGTCGACCACCATGATACGCGAGGCCTGAGGCGCGCGCCTGTCTTCTTTCACCGCGCCGGCTTCGGTGCGACCAGTCCGGCGGTCCGGAATATAGGGCAAGGTCAGTATGGCATTCGTGCCTTCACCAACCGTGCTCGTCAGATGAAGGTCGCCGTCCATCAATTGCGCCAGCGATCGGCTGATCGAGAGGCCGAGGCCGCTGCCACCAAACCGGCGGCTGATTGAGGAATCGGCTTGCGAGAATCCCGTGAAAACGTGCTCCAGCTTGTCGGCGGGAATGCCTGCCCCGGTATCGGCCACGATCATGCAGATCTTGCCTCCCTTCAGACGCACATCCACCATCACATGGCCAGCCTCCGTGAACTTGGCGGCGTTGCCGACAAGATTCGTGAGAATCTGACGTGTACGTGTCTCATCGCCGACCACCTTGGCCGCGATATCGGGCGCAATCTGGTGAGTGATTGTTACATTCGGGTTTGGACGCGCCGCGGAGATCAGGTTGACGACGTCGGTCACAACGGTGCGCAGGTCATAGGGACGCTTTTCAACATCCAGGCGGCCTGCATCAATCTTGGAAAAGTCGAGAATGTCATTCACGATATCAAGCAAGGTTCGCCCCGCCGACGAGATGCGCTGGACATGCGAGAGCTGCTCGTCGCTCAGCGGAGTCGACTTGAGGATATCCGTAAAGCCGAGCACACCGTTCAACGGTGTACGGATTTCATGGCTCATGTTCGACAGGAATTCGGTGCGCGCGATGGTTGCGGTTTCAGCTTCCCGCCGCGCTTCGGCGAGCATTTTTTCGCGCTCGTGCCGATCGGTTACATCGCGGTAGGTTGATACGATCTCGACCGGGTTGCCGTCCCTATCGCGGATCAGCTGGGGGCTGCCTTCCAGCCAAACAATACTGCCATCGGCGAGCGGCGCCCTGTGCTCGCGCACGACAGAACGGTCTGGTTCGCCGTCGGTGAGAAGCGCTCGCGTGGCGTTACGCACAAATTCCTGGTCTTCCGGTACGATGAAGTCCATCGCCGACCTGCCAACCGCCTCGTCCGGCGGCACGATTTTGGCGGCGGACGGAGAGGCATAACTGATGATACCATCCAGGCCGAATTTCAGGACGATATCGGTCGAGTGCTCGGCGAGCAGCCTGTATTGCTCTTCCTGCTGCGCGATCTGTTCATAGAGTTCGTATTCGCGCGTAATGTCCTTGAATACGCCGAAGATGCTTTCAACGTTTCCATCTGGGCCTTTATGACACTTGGCGATGGATCTGACGCGACGGATTGCGCCATCGGAACGGCGTTCAAGCGACGCTTCGAAATCCCAGTCTTCGCCAGAGGCCATGTGACGCGCCAGCATCTCCGACACGCGCGCCTCGTCCTCGCCATGATAGAAGCCCATGGCTGCATCCAGCATTGGATCGAAGGTTTCAGGATCGACGCCATGAATGCGGTAGACTTCTGGCGACCAGTAGACCTCGCCTGTTGACGGCGTCAGTGTCCAGTGACCGACCTGCGAAATCTGCTCCGCCAATTCCGCCTTCGCCAACAGCACTTTCTCCTGACCGGAGCGCTGCATGATCCGCCGCTTGGAATTGCGCAGCTGTTCATTGAGCCGTCGCCGTTCAGCCACGGCTGCACCGAGTGCGAGGGCCATGAAGGAATTTGCTGCCATGAAGGACTGCAGGATCAACATATGGATGACGATATCGCCCTGCGTCAGCGTCGTCGGTCCGCTACCCATATAGGTGAACGGTATCGCGATCAGCGAAACGACGATAAGCGCAACCGCCGCCCCGCGCACACCGTGGCGCAATGTGATCGGTACAAGAATCGGCGGCACAAAGAACAGGAACGGATAGTTCGACTGCGCGAACACCCCAAACGTGACGGCTATGACGAGACCCATCTGGAAGAATGACTTCCAGTCGATTTGCTCTCCCTTTGAGGTTTGCCGGGAAGCAAGCGCAGACACCAGCGGCGCGAAAAGAAGCAGGCCAAGGAAATCAGCGAAAAACCACAAGGCGCCGTCTACAAGCAGCGCCGGCGTTCCCAGCGTGCTCCAACCCGCCAGCATGATGGCCGTTGACGCAAGGCAACCCAATAGACCGCCCACAAACAGCCTTGTAACGCGCGCGGTGGAGATCAGTCCGGAGGCAGGATGGCGCCCGACAATGAGCGCTGCGATGAGAACTTCCATACTGTGGCCAAGCAGCACGAGAAGCGCTTCGGCCCCCATATGGCCAAACAGGAGATGCGCCGAGAATTCGCCGAGACCGAACCACAGGAAAAGGGATGGCCAATGCGCGCGCCGTGACTTGAGCAGCGTAATCAACAGCACCGCATTCACGGGCCAGACCGCCGCGATGTCGCCTGTACCGCGGGTAAAGATGATCGCTCCGGCTGTCAGCACAAATGCCAATGCGGCCAGCGCGGGATGAAGCACAAAGATCTTTGACATCAGATCGGGCAAACGCAGCGACCCCCGGTCAGATCGGGCATCCAGGCTCGCTGTCAGGGTCGGCATAGTGTGCAGTTGTTGGCGTGTCATGATAAGGGTAACATATTCCGTATATAATTTAGAATATCTTACGTCACTTCGAGCACTTTCAGATCACATCCCCCTCCCCGAAACAAAAAACCGGCCCTGAAAGGACCGGTTTTCTGCATTTTCGAAGGCTTGATGCCTTGTTACGTCAGGCTATCAGCAAAAGCTTCGCCTGAACGGGCACTTGAATAGGCCTCCTGAAGCAGGTCTCGCGATTGAGGCTGCAGCTCAGGCTTGTCCAGACGGTCCTTGATCGCGTTTGCGAGATGCTCTTCGCCGTCATCAATCGCTTCAAGAGCGGCCTTCTTGTCGTCCTTGAATACGGATGCGAACTGCGTGAAGCCGCGATGGAGTGCACCAAGCGCACCGCCATCGGTCTGTGGTTCGCCGCCGAATGTGCGCACCTGGGCCTGGAAACGGCTGATCAGCATCTCCCGGTCCTTGGCACGTTGCCGGAACTGCGAGCTAAGGCCGAAGCTCTCATCGGCGATCTCTGCGCATTTCTCATAGCCTTTACGGCTATCGATCAGCACTTTCGTGACGTCGTTCAGGGCGTCAATATCGGTCTTGTTGATTGTGTCTGTCATATCGGAAGTCCTCTGCTTGAATATGCAGATCAACCGCTCAAGCTGCGTCGCTGTTCCGACAGGACTTCCTAAAATGATGGACAGGAATCAGGCCGACGCGTCCTCGTCCTTTAGCAGGGCGTAGATTTCATCCTTCAGAACAAGCCGCCGTTTGCGCAATTCGGTCTCATGCGTTTCACTGGCTGGCTGTACGCCGCTTTCATGCCGGTGAATATGACGGTTCACCTCATGATATTCCTCGGCAAGGCGCGCGAAATGCGGGTTGGACATTTTCAATGCGTGGATCTTCTCCACCGCTTCGGGGAATTCTTCGGCGAGCTCGTGGGGTGTGTGGGACATGGTGATCTCCTTCGCATGACGGGGCCTTAATGGCCCTCATACATTCAGATGGGGATGCCCGCGTCACTCAGGGAGTCTGCGTATGCCGTCCTATCGCAGCTGATAATAGGTCGTGTAACTGGCGGCAGCCTCCGTCTCGGCGAAGACGCGCTTGAGACTGTCATAGCTGGGAAGGGCACACTCGGCGTCCAGCCCAAGCGCATTCATCGTATCGATGGCAAGGTCATCGCAATCGGGGAATTTTACGAAGAGGCGATCACCGACCAGCTTGCCCATGGCATAATTGTAGACATAGCCGCCCTCAACGCTGTCTTCCGGCGTTGCAATCTGCATCAGGTATTCGCCTTCCCTGCCCTCCATCTTGCCGAAGACAAGCCAGACATCTTCGTCCAGCCAATAGCCGTAGCCTTCCTGGCGAATGTCATATTCCTCCGGAACGCCATTCTCTGCAGACGGGTCCCAGCGGGCCGGATCCTCATCACTCTGGACATAGGCGCTGGCGACTTCGGTCGTGCCGAGCGGGAGGACCACATCTTCTGCCGGGATAAGCGGCGTATAGGAGCCGAAGGCGCAGGCCGCTGCGACAGCGCACAGCACACCTGCCAGAAGAACTCTCAAGCGCGCCATCCAACTTGTCTCCGAACACTTTCCACAGCCGAAGCTACCCCTTGCCCGGGCGCCAAGACAATACAGGAAAATGTCAGGCTCAGCCCTCGAACGGGTCTCGCATCAGGATCACGTCTTCACGCTCGGGCGATGTCGATACCAGCGCGCATGGCTTGCCAACCAGCTCTTCGAGGCGGCGGACATATTTGACCGCTTCCGCCGGCAGGTCCGCCCAGGAGCGCGCCCCTGCGGTCGAGCCCTTCCAGCCTTCCATCGTCTCATAGACCGGCTCAACCGCCGCCTGATCAGTGAGACCGGCCGGATAATGGTCGATTTCCTTGCCGTTCAGCTTGTAGGCCACGCAGACCTTGATCTCGTCAAAGCCGTCCAGCACGTCGAGCTTGGTGAGGGCAAGACCCGTCACGCCGCTGGTCGCACAGGCTTGGCGCACCATGACACTGTCAAACCAGCCGCAACGCCGCGCCCGGCCCGTGTTCACGCCGACTTCCTTGCCGATCCGGCCAAGTCGTTCGCCAATCTCGTCATTCAGTTCCGTCGGGAACGGGCCTGCGCCCACGCGTGTCGTGTAGGCCTTGGCGAGGCCGAGCACATAGGAAATCGCGCCCGGACCGACGCCCGACCCGGCCGACGCATTGCCGGCCACCACATTAGACGAAGTGACGAATGGATAAGTGCCGTGATCGACATCAAGCATCACGCCCTGCGCCCCTTCGAACAGGATGCGGCGGCCACGCCGGACCTGCTCGTCCAGCACTTTCCAGACAGGTTGCGCATAGGCGAGGATTTGCGGCGCAATTGCCAGCAGATCCGCCTTCAGCTGCGCGCCATCGGGTTCCGGCAGGTCGAGGCCGGTCCGCAGCGGACGGTGATGCGCCAGCAGGCGCTCGATCTTCATGTCGAGTGCAGCGGGATCAGCGAGATCAGCCACGCGAATGGCGCGGCGACCGACGCGGTCTTCATAGGCCGGGCCAATGCCGCGCTTGGTGGTGCCGATCTGGGCAGCGCCAAGGGCCCCTTCCCGCGCCGCATCGATATCCTTGTGCCAGGGCAGGATCAGCGAAGCATTGTCAGCGAGGATCAGATTCTCGGGCGTCACGTCCACGCCCTGCGCGCGGATGCCGTCGATTTCCGTCAGCATGTGCCACGGATCGACCACGACGCCATTGCCGATGACCGACAACTTGCCGCCGCGCACAAGGCCCGAGGGCAGCAGCGCCAGCTTGAAGACCTTGCCGTCAATGACCAGCGTATGGCCGGCATTGTGCCCGCCCTGAAACCGCACGACCACATCCGCCCGGCTCGACAGCCAGTCGACGATCTTGCCCTTGCCTTCATCGCCCCATTGGGCGCCTACGACGACGACACCTGACATATACTGCTCCCGTGTTCAGCCGCCGCGACAAGGGCAGGAATCTGCCCCGAAAAGCAAGGGGGCAGATGCCGCTTTCGGGCCTTTTGCCGCTACTTCACGAGTTCATAGTCCTTCAGGTCCACTTCCGCGACTGCCTCGGCATAGGCGCGCGTATGGTCGGCCCAGTTCTGGGTGATGCGGCCATCATCGGTCTTGTACCAGCTATTACAGGCCGGATCGGCCCACACGGTCGTGCCGAGACGCGCCTGAATGTCCTTGTTGAACCTGTCCTGCGCGGCGCGTTTCGGCGCCATGGCCGTCACGCCGCTCTCATCCATCTTGGCCAGCGCCTTGATCGTGTACTCGACCTGGCGTTCCAGCATGAAGGTGATGGAGTTGTGCCCGAGATTGGTATTGGGGCCATAGAGCACGAAGAAATTAGGGAAATCGGCCACGGTAATGCCGAGATAGGCTTCCGGGCCGTCTTCCCAGGCCTCTTCGATCGTGATGCCGTCCTGGCCTACCACATCAACCGACCAGTGCCAGCCCGTCGTCTCAAAGCCCGTGGCGAAGACGAGAATGTCATATTCGTGCAGCGTGCCATCCTTGGTGCGGATGCCTTCCGGCACGATCTCCGCAATGCCGTCCGTGATCAGGTCGACATTGTCGCGCATCAGGGCCGGGTAGAAATCGTCGGCGATCAGGATGCGGCGGCAGCCCACCGGATAATCCGGCGTCAGCTTCTTGCGCAGCGCTTCATCGGGAACCTGCGCATTCAGGTGGTCCGTCGCCTGCCGCGTAAAGAATGCGCGGCCCTCCGGCGTCCACTGGAACGCCTGCCAGAAGAAATAGTCGGCATTCTCATAGATGATACGGCGGTTGATCTCGGCAAATTCCATCGCCTTTTCCGGCACCGTGAACATCAGCGCCAGTTCCTCCGGCGGGATCTCCCGGTCATTGCGCGGCACGACCCAGTTGGCCGAGCGCTGGAACACGCCGACATTGGCCGCCTCCATCGCAACCTGCGGGATCAGCTGCACGGCGCTCGCCGCCGACCCGATCACGCCGACGCGCTTGCCCTTGAAATCAACCGAATGATCCCAGCCGGCCGAGTGCATCTTCGCGCCGGCAAATGTATCCATGCCCGGAATGTCCGGCCAGAAAGGCCGGTTCAGCTGGCCCAGCGCGCCAATCACGGCATCCGCCTCGATTGTGCGGCCCTTTACCGTCGTCACCGTCCATTTCTTCGTGTCCGCATTCCACACAGCCGATGTCGCGCCTTCATTGAGATGCAGGTGCGGGCGCAGCTGGAACCGGTCCGTTACTTCCTCGGCATAGGCCTGGATCTCGGCCTGCTGCGGGTAGAGGCGCGTCCAGTGCATCGATTGGGCGAATGAGAGCTGGTAGAGCGCCACCTGCACATCGCAGGCACAGCCGGGATAGGTATTGGCTGCCCAGGTGCCGCCAACGCGGTCCCCCTGCTCCAGCAACGTGAAACCATAGCCCGCTTCCTGCAGCTTGATGGCAGCCGTCAGGCCACCGAGCCCGGCACCAATCACAACGACATGCTTGTCCGGCATCACTTCCTCCTGAGTATATTTACCGGAGAGAGTGGCAGGAACAGGTTTGAGCGCAAGGGGTATCGCTACGCCAAGCGGCGCGCGAACCTAGTTCCCCAGCGCGTAACTCACACGGACGCCGACATTGTCGAGGCCCTGGTTACGTCCATTGCCGAGGATCTGGCCATGGCTGAGATGTTCGTACAGAACTTCTACGCCCCAAGTCTCGTCCACTTTATATTTCAGGCCGAACGTGGTGCGGAAAAGGTCACGCGATCCAAGCAGGACGTGCTTCTCCGTAAAGGCATCGCCGCGCGGATCACCCTGCGGGAACGGGCTTTCCAGCTCGCCATCGTGGATGACATAGCCGACGCTTGGCTCGAACGCCCAGCGCTCGGAGAACGGGAAAGACCAGTGCAGGCCACCGCCGCCAAAGCTTGTGTCGCCGTTGAGATTCAGGCTGCCCATGACATAGGGCCGCGGGCTCCAGATGAGGCTGAGGAAATCGGGTGACTTGAACAACAGCTCACCGGTCACGCTCTGGCCCGGTTCCTTGTTGGCATTGTTGCAGTCGGTAACGCAGATATTCTCCTGCATGACGCCGAAGCGCACTTCATCCATGATGTCGGCGGAAGCCGTGCCTGCGAAAGCAAGCACGGCTGCTAGGCTGAGAACAGCGCGGTGCATCAATCATAACCCCATTACAATTTTGTGACCTGAAGAAGATGGTAAACACCACGCCGTCAAGACAGTTCCATCAGCCTCTGCCACGCACCCAGCGGAGTGTGGTTTCCGCGACGCGTTGACCGAACTGCTCGGATGTTTCGAGGTCGAAACGGTCTGGGGTCTCTTCTGCCGGTTTATCGGTCAGGGATTGCGTGCCGAGGCCCATCGTGAAGCTTGAGCGGTTGTGCACAGCGTTAATGTCCTTCGTGGACGCGTTATAGCCAGGCATCATGCCCGTGCCGACCCAGATCATTCCGTGCTGCGCGGCAAGTGTCGCCATTTGCAGCAACGTCGTACTCTTGTCGCCGTAAAGCGAGCCGGAATTGGTAAAGCCGGCAGCGATCTTGTCTTTCCACGCATGGCTGAACCACGGCTTGGACGTCGCATCCTGGAATTGCTTAAACACAGCCGAGGCCGAGCCCATATAGGTCGGCGCGCCGAAAATGATGGCATCGGCCGCGGCCAGCTCGTCCCAGGGGCCAGCGTCAGGGTTGGTCAGGTCATCGGCCTTGTAGAGGGTGACTTCGGCCTCTTCTGCACGTGCAGCGCCGATACGGACATGTTCCGCGACCTTGGCCGTATGGCCATAGCCGGAATGATAAACGATAGCGATTTTTGCCATGATAGGCTCCTGTCTTGTCTGGAGCCGGATACGTAAGGGCGGGCCGCTTTGTCAGCAGCCCGCCCTGTTTGCATAAGTTTTATACAGGCCGTAACTGCCTAGAATGTCAGCACTTTCGCATAGCGGACCTGCGGCAGCTTATCGAGCTTGTCCATCAGGGCATCAGCCGGAACAGAGTCGATGCCGATCAGCGCAATCGCCTCGCCGCCCGCTTCCGTGCGTCCGAGGTGGAAGGTCGCGATATTGACCTTCGCTTCGCCCAGCATCTGGCCGAGGGCACCAATAAAGCCCGGTTTGTCGATGTTGTTGACGTAGAGCGTGACCGGCGAGAAATCGCCTTCCAGCGCCATGCCCTTGATCTCGACGATGCGTGGCTGTCCGGCAATGACCGTACCGGCGAGGGTCCGCCAGCCGCCTTCAGTCGCGTTCTTGGTCGCCTTGGTCTTCACCTTCACGCGGATCAGGCTGTCATAGACCGGGCTTGCCTCGGTCTTTGTCTCGGTCAGCTTGACGCCGCTATCGGCGAGGATGGCCGGGGCAGACACCATGTTCACATCACCGCGCGAAGCACGCAGCAGGCCAGCCAGCAGCGCCGCTGTCAGCGGCTTGCGGTTAAGGTCAGCGACCTCGCCTTCATACTCGATCACAACTTCATCATAGCCAAAGTCCGAGATCTGGCCGGCGAATGAGCCGAGCTTTTCGGCAAGGCCTGCGAACGGCTTGATGCGCGGGGCTTCTTCCGCCGTAATCGACGGCATGTTGAGCGCATTGGTGACAGCGCCGGACAGCAGATAGTCCGACATCTGTTCAGCCACCTGAAGCGCCACGTTTTCCTGTGCCTCGTTCGTCGCTGCGCCAAGGTGCGGCGTCGCAATGAAGTTCTTCTTGCCGAACAGCACGTTCTCCTTGGCAGGCTCGACCGCGAACACGTCGAACGCCGCACCCGCCAGATGGCCGCTTTCCAGCATGTCGGCGACAGCCTCTTCGTCGACCAGGCCGCCACGGGCACAGTTGACGATGATCAGGCCTTTCTTGGTCTTGGCCAGATTCTCGCGCGACAGCACATTGCGGGTCTGGTCGGTCAGCGGCACGTGCAGCGTGATCACGTCAGCCCGCTTCAGCAGCTCTTCCAGTTCCACTTTCTCGACGCCGAGTTCAACGGCGCGCTCGTCCGTCAGGAACGGATCATAGGCGACCACTTTCATCTTCAGGCCAATGGCGCGCTCGGCGACACGGCTGCCGATATTGCCGCAACCGATCAGGCCGAGCGTCTTGTAGCTGACCTCGATGCCCATATAGCCGGACTTCGGCCATTTGCCTTCTTGCGTTTCGGCATTGGCCGCCGGGATCTGGCGAGCGGCCGCAAACATCATGGCGATAGCGTGCTCGGCCGTGGTGATGGCGTTACCGAATGGCGTGTTCATCACCACGACGCCCTTGGCGGTTGCCGCCTTGATGTCGATATTGTCGACGCCGATACCGGCGCGGCCGATGACTTTCAGGTTCGTTGCAGCAGCCATGACATCCGCGTTCGGCTTGCAGGCCGAGCGGACGACAAGGCCGTCATATTCCGGGATTTCAGCGATCAACTGTTCGGTGTTGAGGCCGGTCTTGGTGACCGTCTCGATGCCGCGCGCATGAAAGATTTCAACGGCGGCGGGGGAGAGTGTGTCTCCGATAAGGACTTTTGGCATCTTGATTCTCTTTGCGATTTCGGGGCGCGTGGCCCGGCTCTCCTTCGAACTTGTTCAGGATGAGCCTGCTTGTGGGGGAGTTTCCGCGCGCCCTCATCCTCAGCGAAACCGAAGGACGAGGGCGCGGGAGAAAGCGGCTAGAGGCTCGCGGCTTCTTCAGCGAAGGCCCAGTCGAGCCATGGCGTCAGCGCAGCCACGTTCGACGGCTCAACCGAACCGCCACACCAGATGCGCAGTCCCGGAGGGGCCTTGGCATAACCGGCTGCATCGAAGCAGGCGTTTTCCTTTTCGAGGCGCTTCATCATGCGCTTGACGAAATCACGCTGGCCATCCTCGTCGAGGCCCGCAACGCGCGGATCGACAATCTTGAACGTCACGCCGGTGTTCGAACGCACGGATGCGTCAGGGCACAGGAAGTCGACCCAGTCGGTCTTCGCCGCCCACTCCGTGAGGTATCCAAGGCTCTCATTCGAGCGCGCTTCGAGGGCCTTCCAGCCACCAAGGCTTTCACACCAGTCGAGGGCCTGCAGGAAGTCTTCGACGCACAGCATGGACGGCGTGTTGATCGTCGCGCCTTCAAACAGCGCTTCGTCCAGCTTGCCACCCTTGGTCATGCGGAAGAGTTTCGGCAGGGCGCGGTCCGGCGTGTAGCTTTCAAGACGGGCAACAGCGCGCGGGCTCAGCACCAGCATGCCGTGTGTCGCTTCGCCGCCAAGGCATTTCTGCCAGCTATAGGTCACAACATCGAGCTTGGCCCATTCAATGTCCTGCGCGAAGGCAGCCGAGGTCGCATCGCAGATCACGACGCGGTCAGGGTTTGGCTTGATCCAGTCGGCGTTCGGTACGCGCACACCGGATGTGGTGCCGTTCCAGGTGAAGATGATGTCGGCATCGTCGCGCGCCTGAGTGAAGTCAGGCAGCGCGCCATAGTCGGCGCCATAGGTCTTGCAGTCCGGCAGTTTCAGCTGCTTGGTCGCATCCGTCACCCAGTCCTGGCCAAAGCTTTCCCAGGCGAATACGTCGACAGGCTTGGCGCCCAGCATCGACCACATGCACATTTCGACAGCGCCCGTATCGGAGGCTGGGACGATGGCCACGCGGTAATCATCAGGAATGCCAAGCAGCGCCTTGGAACGGTCGATTGCGGCCTTCAGCTTCTTCTTCGCATCACCGGAGCGGTGCGAGCGGCCAAGGACGGCAGTTTCGAGTTTTTCGAGGGAAAATCCGGGACGTTTTGCCGTCGGGCCGGAAGAAAAATGCGGGCATGCTGGAAGCACGCCGGGTTTGGCGGTCGTCGTCATCTGTTTTACTCCTATCCTCACAGATAGGCTGCATGCCGTTGGGGGCATGTGGCCCGCCGCGTCAGTCGCATATTTGAAGGGGGCTTGCAAATGACATTCTTGCATAGGTCCTGCGACGGTGGTTCTTTTGCCGCATGAGCATGACAATCCAGCCTCTCACCGGCACTCTGGGCGCAGTCATCCACGGCGCCGACCTGACGGGTGACCTCTCCAATGCCGATTTCGACGCCATTCATCAGGCCTTTCTCGACCATAAGGTCATCGTCCTGCGGGGCCAGAACGGCCTGACGCCGGATCGGCAAAAGGCCTTTGCCCGCCGCTTCGGCACGCTGAACATCCACCCCTATGTCAAAGGCATGGACGGCCATCCGGAACTGCTGGAGATCATCAAGGAGCCGGAGGAAAAGACCAATTTCGGCGGCGGCTGGCATTCCGACATGAGCTTCCTGGAAGAGCCCGCCCTCGGCTCGATCCTCCATGCAATCGAAGTTCCGCCCTATGGCGGCGACACATTGTTCGCAGACCAGCAGGCGGCCTATGACCGGCTCTCCCCCGGCCTGCAGAAGACGCTTGGCACCATGACCGCAATCCACACTGCCAGCAAGGAATATGGCGCTGACGGCTATTCCGCCGCCGTGCGCCAGTCGATGGACGCCAAAGCGGCCCCGGAAGCCCCCGAATACGAACACCCCGTGATCCGCACCCACCCGGAAACCGGTCGCAAGGGCCTCTTCATCAACCCCGCCTTCACGCTGCGCTTTGCCGGCTGGAGCCGGAAGGAGAGCCGTCCCCTGCTGAACTATCTGTTCGAGGTGTCAAAGGAAGAGCGCAACACCTGCCGCGTCCAGTGGCAGGAAGGTGACGTGACCATGTGGGACAATCGCTGCGTCTGGCACTACGCCCTCAACGACTATCACGGCCACCGCCGCCACATGCGCCGCGCCACGGTCAATGGCGACAGGCCCCGCTAGGCGAGCACCGTCAGCAGGCCCCAGCCAATCAGCGCCTGCCCGCCAAAATAGAGACACCACACCGCCAGCGATGACAGCATGCCCGCTGGCACATCGGCCGGTTTCCTGAACAGCTGCAGCGACAGGATCACATCAGACGCAATGAACATCAGCGCGCCCAGCGTCACCGGCCACAATACCGGCGGCAGGTTCAGCGCCGCAGCGCCCATCATCAGGATCACAGCCGTATAGGCAAAGACCGGAATGCGCATTTCGCCCAGCCAGGGCGCCAGCCAGCGCAGGAACACCGCCCCGCCAAACACGAGCACAATCTGCGCCGCCAGCACGAGCAGCGTCCGCTCTTCCGCCCCAAGGCCCCAAAACAGCACCACATAGGCCACATGCGCAAGGAAGAAAGCCGCCATGCCCGGTTTCAGCCAGACCTCGCCCTTCAGCGCGAGGAACAAGTCGCCCAGCGACGAAAGACCCAGCGCCGCCACCAGCAGCGATGGCCCGCCCGC
>TARA_R110002033_G_scaffold10857_17_pt1 | contig 43847 bp, 35 predicted proteins | sample TARA_R110002033 | Tara Oceans TARA_R110002033 (sample SAMEA4397051) | marine metagenome | biome: Polar Biome; feature: [SRF] surface water layer (ENVO:00010504); material: water (ENVO:00002006), including particulate matter (ENVO:01000060) such as... | depth 5 m
CTGATCAATATACGGAACTGGCACTTTACAAACTGGTGAATTACCCAGATGGCGGACTGATTACTTCCTCCCACGATTTGGCAAAATACCTATCTGAAATTATAAAAGGCTATGCAGGTAGTGGTGTTATTTTATCCGCAGAAGGCTATAAAGAACTATTTATTCCTCAATTAACCGACGAAAATCATAAAGACCGAAGTGACAAGGAGTATAATGACGAATACAATATGGGGGTTTTTATGGGCATATCTTCAAAAGGGCAAATTGGGCATACGGGAGGTGATCCAAGCGTAGTTACACATATGTTTTTCAATGAAAAGACCAAGGTCGGAAAACTGTTATTGGTCAACACAGAATTAGATAAAGAAAGTGTACAAGGTTTCATAGCTATTTGGCGGGCATTAATTGCTCATGAAAATGAGTTCTAACAAAAAGAGGTGTTATGAAAAATGAAATACATACCATTTGGTTAGACCTCAATGAAGAATTGTATCATTTTATTTTAGGGAAGATAAAAGACGAGCAGGTAGCAAAAGATATTCACCAAGAAGTATTCTTGAAAATACAGACCAAGATCCACCAGCTGCAACATACTTCTAAGTTAACCTCTTGGGTATATCAGATTACAAGAAATACTATAATCGACCATTTTCGCAAGCCAAGTTCTAACACCGTTGCTATTACCGATTTTGATATGCCAGAAGAACAGTCGGGCGATTTTGACTATTCAAAATTGACCAATTGCATCAACCAGAAAATAGAACAGTTATCTGCACAGCATAAAGAAGCTATTGTATTAACTACGTTTCAAGAATATTCTCAAAAAGAGTTGGCAAAGCATTTGAACATATCATATTCGGGTACAAAATCTAGAGTTCAAAAAGCTAGGGACATATTAAAAATACAGTTACTTAGTTGCCCAAATGTGGCGTCTGACCAAACAGGAAAATTGCTTGATTTTGAAGATAATGAAGAATAGCTACGTCTTTTTCTAATGTACCACGTCTATCTGTTATAAACCTTAAATAAGTTATGATGGATGATCAAAAAAAAGTAACCGTACAAATATTAAATGCCTTTACCGAGAATGATCAAGGCGGCAATCCTGCAGGTGTTGTTTTAGATGCTGATGCCTTATCTCATGAAAATAAATTAGCCATTGCCCAAAAAGTAGAACTTTCGGAAACCGCATTTGTATCCAGTTCCAAAACGGCAGACTATAAACTAGATTTCTATACGCCAACAAAGCAAATAGCGCATTGTGGGCACGCCACCATTGCCACTTTTTCATATTTGAAACAATTGGGATTGTTAAAAGGCAAAACTTCTTCAAAAGAGACCATAGACGGAAATAGAAAAATAGAAATTCAGGGAGATTTGGCATTTATGGAGCAATTGGCACCAACATATGTAGACCCGGTAGATAGGGTAAACGATATTTTAAATTCCCTAGGATTGACCAAAACAGACCTGCTGCCAAATGCACCATTGCAAGTAGTCAACACGGGAAATTCTTTTCTATTGATTCCTGTGAAAGATGTAAAAACGTTAGAAGATATTACACCATATTTTGATGCTATAGAAAACATTAGTGAGGCATATGATTTAATAGGATATTATGTATTTACAATTGATGCAGCAGCAGAAATAGATGCGACAACAAGAATGTTCGCGCCACGGTATGGAATTTTAGAAGAAGCAGCAACGGGTATGGCCGCAGGTCCTTTAGCTAGTTATTTGTTTGATGTCTTGCAGCAAAAGCAAACCAATTTTAAAATTCAGCAAGGTAAATATATGAGTCCGTCATCGTCAAGTGCGCTTGAAGTACAATTGCATGTGGAAAATGAGCATATAACCGGACTAATGGCTGGTGGAAAAGGAATGGTAGCCAGTGAATTTGAAGTTAGGATATAAGCAGTAAAAGCAACCAATTATCGGTAACGCATCTAACTAGTATATTCTAATATTAAAACTATGAACACTGGTATGTTATTTAGGGTCATTGGTTGTATGATTTTGATACTGGTTTTATATTCTTGTAGCAATGATGATGATAGTAACCTAATTTGTTCTGTTGAAGACCCTGTAGAAGAATTACCATGGTTAAATGAATGGGTTGCCACACTTTCAGAATTTGAGTATATACGAAGTGCGCGTTATTTGGGCGATGATGTTTTCTATAATATCAACTGTAATCCTTTGGTAAATTACGTCTCTATTTTATATGATTGCCAAGGGAAAGTAATAGGCTTTACTGGAGATTTTAGAGGGCAATTCACCAATGATCAACTGCTATGGTTACCAGAAAACTCACAATGCAGCTTCCCGGTAGATAGATAGAACTGCGTATACTCAATACTCCGTACTTAAGACTTATAACTATTTCATCTCTGTTTTTGTAACAATTGCATGGCGTAAACGTCCTATTGTCAATCAATCAATCAAAAATCACAATCATGAAATCGACCAACACTGTAGGTAGGATAATAGGATTACTATTTCTACTCATTTTTGTCATGGGTATTCTTGTGTATCAATTTTTACAAGGACCCATTTTATTTTCAGATGACTTTTTAATTAACGCTACGCCAAATGCTCCAAAATTAATTACCTCTGTATTACTTGGAAGTTTAAGTGGCCTATTCTCTATTGGTATTGCGGCAATGCTGTTTCCTGTTTTTAAAAAATATAGCATTACACTAGCCGTGCTATACTTAGCATTTAGTATTCTAGATTTTGTTGCAATAAGTATAGATAATACCACTGTTTTGGCTATGCTAGAGTTAAGTAAAGAATACATGACTACTGTGGAGGCTAACGCTAATATGCTTGAGTCAATGGCTCCCATATACTTTCAAAAACATTGGTGGACACATTATTTGAGTTTATTGACATCTTGCTTTTCTGTATTTGTTCTATATTTCACATTTTACAGAACAAAATTGATACCTAGAGTACTTTCTGGTTTTGGTATGCTAGCCGTACTACTAATGTTTATTGAGATACTGGCTTCTATTTTAGGCGAAGGCATTAGCATGAATATGTTGTTGCCAATGGGTTTGATTCAATTGATTTTACCGCTGTGGTTATTGGTAAAAGGGTTGAATACAAAATGGTTAGAAACTAACTTTAGTGCAGCAAGTTTAAAAGAATAAAGTATAACTGTTTTTTATGAATTACGCTTTCCCGTAATGCTGCATTGAAGAAAAATACTACCTTGTTGGTCGGTTCTAAAACATTACTTCCCCTGCCGTTTTAGAATGTTATTATATTATTTAATATTTAGGTATAAAGTAACTTGTTGCTTTATACTATTGTTGTATGCCATTAAAAAAGAGCCAACGCACAAATAGCACATTTGGTTTTTGCCCAAGCACGGGCAAAAACTCTAAAAAACCAAAAGAGCTATTTTTTTGCCAACGCTTTGAAATAGAAACTGAATGATAAAAATTGACAAAAACACATTTCTAAGAAGTTATAAAGTACTTTCAAATCAGTCGTTTGATTTATTTCTTGGAGCGGGTGCGTCAATTTCTTCGGGAGTTCCATCAGGCAGCGATTTAGTTTGGCTTTTTAAGAGAGAACTTCTGAGTACTAGTGGGAAAATTAATGGGAAGAAACTTCAAGACCTTAAAGTTGATGCGAATAAGAAAGTAATTCAAAGCTTTTTCGTTGAAGAAGATACTAAGACCCTAAACCCTTACTCCCACTATTTTGAAAAGTGTTATCCAGATCCATTAGTAAGAAAAGAGTTCCTTACTAATCTCGTAAGAGACAAAAAGCCTTCAATTGGGTTTATGTGTCTTTCCGTGCTAGTTGAGCAACAAAAGCTTAATACTGTTTGGACAACTAACTTTGATGACCTAATAGAACGAGCAATAAGCAAACTTGACATAACCTGCCAAGTAGTATCACCTGAAAATGCCAATTCTGTTGAGAATTTCAGAAAGGATATTCCAACTGTAATAAAACTTCATGGAGATTTCCGCTACGATCCTTTGCAAAACACTGTTGAGGAATTGCAACAGCTTGAAGAAAACCTTCATCATTACTTTATAGAGTCTACTAATAAACGAGGGTTATTAGTAGTAGGATATTCGGGTAGTGACGAATCCGTCTTACAGACACTTGAAAAATCATTAGAGGAATCGAATCCCTTCCCAAAAGGTCTGATTTGGTGCATTCCTAAAGACATAGTTCCAAATGAACGATTAGTCAAGATTATTGAAAAAGCCAACAACCAAAACGGGCGTTCAGGATTTATGGTTATCGATAGCTTTGATTATTTCATTCATGAATTGTACAAAGTTTGTGAATTAAAAAATGAACAGATTGATTCAATTGCTGATGATCGATTTGAACAGAGAAAGTTCTTTCGATTGAATCAAAATCAATCGAATACTACGCCTATCCTCTTAAATGCAGTAAAAACAAAGTCTTTTCCAAAAGCAATATTTTCGACAAAAACAACAATCAATGGTGAGGGAAAATGGAAAAAGCTACGTGAAGTATTAGATGGTTCAAGTGTAGTTGCCGCTTTTAGTAAAGGAGAAACTCTTTCACTTTTCGGAAATGAGAATGAAATTAAAGAGCTCTTCAAGGACTATTTTACTGACGAACTAAGATTGGTTGATATTCCTGAATATCTCTTCCATCATCCAGATTCATTCTATATAGGCCTTCTGTATGAATTGATTGAAAAATCATTGATTTCTGATTATGGTTTGGCTTTGCACACTAAAGGCAGGCGTATCCGAAAGTTTTATTCCATAATTCATCCATTAAGTCAGGAAGAAATTAACAGCATTCCAAAATGGCTCAATTTCCGAATACCTAAAGGAATTCAGGTTTTTGAAGCATTTGAGTTTAAAGTAGAATTTGTCAATAAGGAACTGTTCCTCCTTATTTGCCCAACCATTCATATACAAAACGCTACAGGTGACGAGCCTGATAGGAAAACTGTTCAGGATATCACCAATACAATTGTTTCAAACCGTTGGAATGGAAAATATGGAAAGAAGTTAAGCTTTTGGTTTAAAGAGTTAAAGAACAGAAAATCAGATCTCACTTTTCGACTTGGTGATTTTGAAATAAAACTTTCGGGGTATTACTCTACGGCAGCAAAAAAAATGGATAGCTTCTTTTGTTTTGATAGTTACTCGAAAGCAAAGGAGCCTCTAATTTATTTTCACCATCAAGACGAGACAAAGCAATCCATACACCCAATAAATGGACTGAAAATTTTGGGGCCGCTTGAAGAAAGTTTCGGAGCAAATGGCAGTACATCAAAGATTCAAATAGCAATAATCTCCCCTGATAAAGGTTTTGAAAGAGTTAAAACACATTTAGAGTCATTATTGAGTCCCGTAACACCAACAACAGAAAAGGAGTACTTAAAAGAGTATCCAGGCTTTGATGAAGTTTATAAAAAACATTTAGTAATTCCCAATTCTATTCAAAGCGAATATGTGGTTGAAATTAACAGTCAAGAAGTAAGTCAATATTCCGCAATTCAATTCTATGAATTAATAAAGAGCAAGGTGGACAAGCTTTCTTTAAAAAACACGGAGATAGATTGTGTCGCGGTGTACATACCAGACTATTGGACGAATTTCAGAGAACTTAAGAATGAACAAACCTACTTTGACCTTCATGATTCACTCAAACTTTATGCAATAAAGAAAGGTTTACGATTGCAGTTCATCGAAGACAAGTCAATCAATTATAAGGATCAAGCAAAAGTTAAATGGTGGCTTTCACTTGGCATATATGTAAAATCTAATGGAACTCCATGGAAAGTCAAAACTGATAATACTGAAACTGCCTTCGTTGGGTTAGGGTATGCGGTTCGACAAAACGCAAGCAAAAAAGTAGTCTTAGGGAGCAGTCAGATTTTTGACGGTAATGGAAACGGTTTAAGGTTTCTACTTCAGCCAATAGAGAAGCCTATTTTTTACAATAGAAACCCATTCATGAGTAAGGATGATGCATTTCGTTTGATTACCAACATTCGAAATACCTATCATAAAATAGACCCTGTAATTGGACTCAAAAAATTAGTATTACATAAGACCACTCATTTTACGAGAGACGAAATGGATGGAATCTGTAATGCCTTAGAAGGCATTGATAACATTGAACTTCTTCAAATTCAACAATACAGTAATTGGAGAGCATTAAAGCTCAGAAAGAACCATTCAACAGGCAAACATGAGTTTGATGGTTTCCCAATTGATAGAGGAACAATTATACAACTAGATGAATTCAGCTTTTTATTATGGACACATGGCATTGTAGAAAGCCCTGAACTAAACGGGAAATATTACCAAGGAAAAAGAGGTATACCTTCCCCTTTATTGATAAAACGATTTAGAGGAACAGACCCAATTGAAACCGTAGCGAATGACATTTTGAAGTTGACCAAAATGAATTGGAATGGAGCTGAACTATACAAAACAATGCCAGTAACTATCGACTTTTCAAAACGACTTTCGGTAATGGGGAAGCAATTAGAAGAACTTGGCAATAGAGCATATGACTTTAGATACTTTATATAGCTAAAATGAAAGATAATTCTGAAACAAAGGCAGCCTAATTTTCATCCTCTATGATATTAAGTAAATTAAAAATTGAAATTGAACCACTGCTTAAAAATGCAGATGAATTATGGTTTGCTGTTGCCCTAATAAAAGATAAGACCTTTGAATACATTCAAAACACAATAAAAGAGAACTGTATTCAGCATCACATAGTTGGGATTGACCTTCCAACACCTCCATCTGTTTTACGCTCTATGCAAGCCAAACAGGAGAAAGGGTTATTTGAGTGTGCTATTTATAAATCAGATTTCAATTTCCATCCAAAAGTATTTTTAATTAGATCGAATGATGGATATACGGCATTCGTTGGCTCGTCAAACTTAACAGATGGCGGTTTTGAGAATAATATTGAATTAAATTATAATACTTCTAATCAATCAGACTGTCTTGACATTTTGAATTGGTTTAATTCTCTATACAAGGATGGATACCCATTATCAGACGAGAATATTCATGAGTATGAAAATCAATTCGAATCATTAAAGGACATTGAAAAAGAACTTAAAAAGAAGCGCAAATCAGTCCATCTGAAAAAGCCTAATCCAGTATTTAACTCAATTGATGCTATAGACTTTACAGATAGATATTTTAAGAAGGAACATCATTGGGCATTTAGAAAAGAACTTTGGTATACTGATAGTGAAGAAGCCGTTGATGAAAGGGAATTAGCAAGATCAAAATGCGAAGAGTTACACGATTATGTTTTTCCTCGCTTCAAGGATTATGGAATCCAAATCTTAGAGCCTAATCCAATGCCAGACCACTTAATTTCAATGATTAGACAAATAGACCCGACTAAACCAAGAGCAATCAATGCAATGTGGTTGAGTTATGGTAAAAGTATAAATGAGATTAAAAAATATCAAAAGCTAGTTGGTCGTGACCAAAAGGCCAAGCAAACATTTATACATCATGCTAGATTGCAAATAAGAATTGACATTAAAAATATTGGCATTTGGTTGCTCTTTGCAAAAGAAAACGAAGGCGGGTTATTCGACAGAGAGTTTTTTAAAGGACAGATGAGAGACAGAGCCTTTAGAGAAAAATTCTTTCAAATGATTAAATCATTACCTCATGAATATTTTATCTCGGTTGGTGGAGGAAGTGAGTTTTGCAACAAGTTTACTTCCCCAGAAGTACTTCATGATTTCACTAAAAAAGATAATAATCAAATGTATTTTATCATAGGAAGAGATTATGAAATCCAGAATGATGAAATGTCCGAGACCAACTTGCCAAGTGAAATGCTCAAAGTATTTAAACTTCTATTTCCATTTTATGAAATGATGAGACACAGAATATGAATAGCCAGCCCTATTTTCAAGCACATTGCCAAAACCGCACAAGCCAATGCTCAAACCAAAGCTTTGTCAAAGAGCTTGCAAAGCAAACGCTTAAGAACGAAATGAATAAAATAAAAACGGCATACAACAAGGTGTATAGTGCATAGCACCCTGCGGGATGCTACGACACCATACACAGAACGTTAGCGTGGAAACCCTACAAATTTTGAGAAAAATAATCGAAGCATATTTAGCTAAGCTTTTTGAATATAATAAGAAAAGCGCCCAGTATATGGAGGATCTTAAAGCTAATCCTCATTTTAGGTCTACTGAAGAAATGAACAAAGAAGACCTAAAATCTAGTGCTTTTGTCGCTCCAGAGCTCAAGAAAGGAGAAATAAGTGTGTGTATATCTCCAGATTTGGGAAATCAGATGCCTCTGGTTTTAGAAAAGTGGTATGTAAAAGTTGGTGATAGGGTAAAATCGGGTGATGTATTATGTGCAATTGGGAACGAAGCCGTTACCATGGAATTTGAAAGTTTCTATAATGGTAAAGTAATCTGGATTTGTGAACTTAAAAAAGACTTGACCGTAGGTGATGTTTTTGGTAAAATTGAAGGTATCTGATTTAAACTTCAATGAGTTTTTGTTTCTTTTACCAATACTGATAACCATAACCTAAACGTTCATTTTTAATTAAATTGCTGTTTTAATACAACCATCATTTTATCGATTGTTGCACTATCACAAACACCATTGCCCATTTTAGAAACTTCAATATGAAAATTTACCTATTATCAGTTTTAGCCTTTGTTTTATTCATTTCTTGTAAAACCGACCCGAACAAACAAGTTGATGAAGGGCAAGTAGTAGAAAATACATATCATAGTAAAGAAATTGGTTGGACGATAGAGATACCAGAAGGTTGGAATGTAACGCAACGAGACGAGTCGCAGGCGTTTGAAGATAAAGGTCTAAAGGCAATAAATGCAGCAAATGGAATAGACTATGATACTAGTGGTTTAAAACAGCTTATAGGCTTTCAAAAAGACAAATTCCACATGTTTGGGGCTAGTTCAGAAAAATTTGAAATTGAGTATGAGGGCGAGTATGAGGAAAATAAAAAATTAGTGAAACAGGTTCTTTATAACACATATGTTTCTAATGGGATAAAAGTGGACACGGTGTCATCAAAGGCGCGTATAGACAACTTAGATTTTGATCTATTTAAAATAACGGTTTATGACCCTAATGGTAAGGTTTTGCTCTATCAAAATTTGTATTCTACATTAAGAAACGGCTTAGAATTCGGAGTCAACTTAAATTACATCAACGATAAAGAGAAAATCGAATTAATGCGCGTATGGAAAAACTCGAAATTCGAGTAAATACGATTATGTACTACAGCCCATACATCATGTTCATTTTACAAAACCTAAAAGAATAGTACAGCATTGATGAAAGAAGTAAAGTATCAACTCATGAATACTACATTAGAAAAGAAGTACCCGTCAATTTGAAACTACATTCACCATGAATTATAATAATAAAACATTTAGACCGGTAGCCAATACTAAGAATGGTGAAACTAGCCATGAAACCCTTTTTAAGTATACACAAAAAGAAAATATACTTACCGCTAGTTATTGTGGCGGAGAAATACTCGAAGGGCATTTAATAGGGGTGGTAGCTTTAGACGGTACTATTGACATGCGTTATCATCAGGTGAATATAAAAGGAGCCTTAATGACAGGTAGGTGTGTCTCTGTTCCCGAAATTATGGAAAACGGAAAAATAAGACTTCATGAAACCTGGCAGTGGACTTCTGGCGACAAATCTAAAGGCAACTCGATAATAGAAGAAATATGATACTTGAAGTCGCCATATTATATGTTAAGCCAAATTTACAAGGTAAGTTTGAAGCAGACTTTGCACTCGCCAGTGAATACATTCAAGCAATTGATGGATATTGTTCACATACCTTGCGTAAATGTATTGAGAATGATGGGCAATACATATTGTTAGTAGATTGGATAGATGTTGAAAGTCATGAAATAGGCTTTCGAAAATCTAAAGGTTATTTGAAGTGGAAAGAACTGTTACATAATTATTATAATCCTTTTCCATCGGTAAACCATTATGAAACGGTTTTTGAAAACAAATAATTATTATAATTTTTATTGAAAAAGTTTTAAGAAATAGACAGGCAAACTATAACAATAGTTTGCCTGTCTATTTAATGTAATAATGGGTAATAATTCTTTATTCTTTCACCAACTCCTTACTCAATTCTTCCAGAGAAACCCCTTTTGTTTCAGGCATTTTGGTAATTGCCCAAATGAGTTGCAACACCATCATAGCACAGAAGAAGTAATAGATATACCAAACATGGTCTTTAAGAACACCTTGGGTAGCATCTAAGAAAAACGGAGTAATCAAAGTTATGATCGCAGCAAATACCCAGTGAACACTAACACCCCAAGATTGCCCGTATGCACGTACGCTGTTAGGGAATATCTCTGAGATAAATACCCAAATTACCGCACCTTGCCCAATGGCGTGAGAGGCAACAAAAGTACAAATGAAGATAATGGTAAGTGTAGATCCTAAATTCATTTGAAAACAGAGACCTACCATGATTAAACTAATAATATAGCCAATAGATCCAATGATAATCAGTTGGCGCCTGCCCAATTTATCCAATAAACGAATACCTATAAATGTAAATACGAGGTTTACGATACCAATGGCGATGGAATTAAAGAGCGATTCTTTACCACCAAGACCTGCTTGTTCCAAAATTTCGGGCGCGTAATACAGTACAAAGTTGATACCTGACAATTGATTGAAAAATGCTATAAAGAAAGCGAGCCAAAGTACTTTTGAGTATTTCTTTTGAAAAAGGCTTTCACTTTTGGTGGAGTGTTGTAAATCGGTCTTTATCTCGGTCAATTGCAGAGCGGCTTTTTCTTTAGAGTGTATGATCTCTAATATCTTTAAGGCACCTGCATCGTCTTTTTTGTGTAATGCCAACCATCTTGGGCTTTCTGGAACTGTAAATACCATTATGGTATAAATAAATGCAGGTATGGCTTCAACACCTAGCATCCAACGCCAATCATTTGCACCATCAAAACCTTTTAGCAACCAGTTAGATACAAAGGCAAGTAAAATACCGAACACTAACCAGAATTGATACAATCCGCCTAATTTTCCACGATTCTCTTTAGATGTAATTTCAGAAATGTAGATAGGTGCTGCAACAGAAGAAATACCTACACCGACACCACCAATAAAACGAAATACCGAAAAAGAGTAAGGATCTTGTGCCAATGCGGAACCTAAAGCAGAAACGAAAAATAATATTCCTACCCATAATAAGGTCTTTTTACGACCAAGATTTTTTGTTGGGATACCACCAAAAAGTGATCCCGCAACGGTACCCCACAGCGCCATACTCATGATAAAAGTTCCATGAAAAAGCGGAGAAGTGTTCCACAATTGTTTTATAGGTTCATTTGCTCCACTGATAACTACGGTATCAAATCCAAATAAAAATCCTGCGAGGGCCACGGTAATGGACCATACGATAATTCTGTTCATTGTTGAGTGTTAAGTTGTTGTTAAATATAATGAATGAAAACCACAAAATCGTAACCTTTTGGGTTAACAAAAAAATCAAAGAATTGGTAACTTGTGATAATTATAAAATTGAACGATGAAAGATTTGAAAAATAAAGTAGCCTACATTACGGGAGGCACTAAAGGTATTGGTTTTGCAGTTGCACAAACATTGTTAAACCAAGGTATGAGAGTTGCAATTAGTGGTAGATCTCAGGAAAGTGTAGACAAGGCACTTAAAGATTTTAATACTGATGCAGTTTTAGGAATTGTCTCTGATGTTGCTAAAATTGCAGATGAGAAAAATGCTGTCTCTAAAATTATGGACAAATGGGGTCAGTTAGATGTTGTTTTGGCCAATGCCGGTGTAGGTAATTTTGCGCCAGTTGATCAGATGACAGAAGAAGAGTGGCACCAGATGATAGATATTAATTTAAGTGGAGTGTTCCATACGCTAAAGGCATCTGTAGAAAGTTTAAAGAAAACAGAAGGTTATTACATTACGTTGGCTAGTTTGGCAGGTACTAATTTCTTTGCACAAGGTGCAGGGTACAATGCTTCTAAATTTGGTGTAGTTGGTTTTACACAAGCTGCAATGTTAGATTTGAGACAATACGGTATTAAGGTTTCTACTATTATGCCAGGTTCTGTGGCAACACACTTTAACCATAATGAACCCGATGAAAAAGATGCATGGAAAATTCAGCCAGAAGATATTGGTGAATTGGTATTGGATCTTTTACAAATGAACGAAAGAACCTTACCTAGTAAAATAGAGGTAAGGCCTACAAGACCGGATAAGAAGTAAGCTTACACTTCTTTTTCTGTAAACGGAATGTCAGCATTACAGATTTCTGTAATAAGCTGACCAAGTATCTGCTCGAAATCAGAAATTACTTCATTATTTATGATGTGGTTTTTGGCTCCTCGGGCAGATTCTTTTTGTGCAAATAACAACGTGCCTTCCGCAAAATTCTTCAACGAAATAATACCTGCTTGTATAGATAAGTTCTCTTCCGGTTTGGTTTTAGAATACATCAATCCGTAGCAAAGCAATTGAAAAGCTTTACTGTACTGATATTCATCCGTTAGAATATCCCAATCTATAATTTCAACATTACGGCGTTCTACTTTTCCTGTTTTGTAATCTATAATACGGGTGATACCATCATACTCATCTACACGGTCTAATTTACCCTTTAGAATGATAGGAAAATCTAATCCGTTAACCGTTAGTGGTACAGATAAAGATTGCTCTAAGGCTATAATTTTTATTGTATGGTCTGCCAATGCCGTTACTTCAGCATCAATAAAGGTTTGTATGTATTTTAAAATGACATGAAAAGAAATATAGTTTTTGCCAGAGCTGATATTCCCTTCCTTGTATGTTTTTTCAAAATTTTTGGCAACAATATTAGGTATGTGCTTTCGGATTCCGTTTAGTAAATCGGGCGTTAGTTCTTTATTGATTAATGGGGTGTACAATTCTTCTAAACTATCGTGTACAATAGTTCCAAAAGTATTTGGTGCTAAAGTCTCTTCTACCTGCAGTACATCGTTTATGTTCAATAAATTCTGTTTGTAGAAATCTATAGGGTTTCTAATGTAATTGCTGAGTGAGCTAGGTGAAAATCCTTTTCTAGCTTTATCTTGAATAAGATCGATTAACGATTTTGTTTTTTCTACCTGTTCAATTTCTTTGGTAACGGGCTGTATAGTTGGTGTTGCAATAAAGGATTTAATGTCAGTTCTATTATCGTCGGTAAGCAATTGCGTAATTAATCGGCTTCTTTCTCCGCCTTCTAATGCATCTGGTTCTGTATTGTATAGTATGTATACATTTTTAGCACGTTGTAATAAACGATAAAAGTGATAGGTGTAAACGGCATCTTTCTCTTTGTAAGTAGGTAATCCGTTTTTAATTTTTAAATCGAACGGAATAAATGAATTATTAGATTTCCCAGAAGGTAGTACGCCTTCGTTCACCGAAGTGATAATGATGGTTTCAAAATCTAACAACCTACTTTCTAGCATACCCATAATCTGAATACCTTCTATAGGATTCCCCTGAAAATCTAAAGTTTCTGAACTGAGGAGTTGTTTAAACAGATGTTTCAGACTTTTTAGATTATTGATATAGGTAAAACTGTAGCATAAATCTTTCAGTTGATTGAATAGGGTGAAAAACTTGTATAGCTGTTCTAAGAGTAGAGAATTCTGTTTTACAACCTCTATAACCCTAATAGATTGAATAAGCGATAAGAAGTTATCTATTAATCTATTTGGATTGTTTTTAACGTCTTCAAACAATAACTGTATGGCTGCATTCTCAGGTAATAAAGCACTGATTTGTTCATTGGTGATATACGACCAATTGTTGGTCTTAATCTTTGATATTAGTATATCTGCAGAAACCTCATTAGCATCAAACAGTAATACTGCATATGAATGTGTTAATAGGTTTAATAAATGCTTGTAGAACCAGCCTTTATCGGTTTTTTGTTCATGAAACTCTATGAGATTGGTAAAGAAGCTGGCAAGAGTAGTGGACTCTAGCTTTTGACCCATAGTAATATTCGTGGCCGGTATATTATCAGGAATAGAATTTAGTAAAGGATTTAATAACTCTTCATTACCTAAAACAATAGCGGCATTACGTAAAGCATCTGGAGATTCATTCTGTATGTTGTACAGTAATTCGCCCACATAGTTTACTTGAGATATGTTTTTAGGTACCCCAATGATTTCAATATTCTTTTCAGTATTGTAGTAATTGGTTAATCCGGCAAGGGGTTTTCCTTTTAGGATGTTCCAGGTATTTTGATAGTTTCTTATAAAATAACCGGCATCATGTATATTGTCTTTTAAGAAGTAAGGGTCGATATCCCAGTAGATAGAAGCCTCTGTCTTTTCTAGAATGGTTTGTATGAGAATACTTTCTGCAGTATTCAAGGCATTAAAGCCTAAGAAAATATGTTTTTTACTGGTTGTTTTAAGGTAGTTGGGTAATTCAGATACCGATGTTTTATAAATAAGTCCTTGGTGCCCAAGACCTTGTTCCAATAACCGGTTATTGAATTGATTGTAGATGTCTTCTAAATATCTCCAGAAATGAAGATAATTCTCTATCATCTCAGAATTATCAGGATTCAATGACCAGTGGTTCACCTCTTGTATGGCGGCAACATTTTGGTATAGGGTAGATGCGTCTACGAGATAGCGATCTACTTCGTTAAAATCTTGAAGAAGTATTTGTCCCCACTTTAAAAAAGAATCAAAAGACTCCTTTTCATAATCGCCCACTTTTAGATAGGCATTATAAAGTTCAAATAATTGGGTGGTTGTATTTGCTGTTACTAGGTTAGATACCTTCTCAATGAAATCTTCTATACTATAGATTTCTGGGGCAAGTACTGTTTTAGTAAGTGATTTGGACAGTATTTTTTTTAGAAATACACCTGCACGTTTACTGGGTAATATAAAAATTACGTTACCAGTGTCTTGGTTATTTCTTAATACGTCTTGTACTACATCTTTTATAAAGCTCTGCATAGTGTAAAAATAAAAAAGCTCCGCAATAATGCGGAGCTTTTATTTATTAAAACACTTAAGGTTTGTTTTAAACTTATTTTACTAAGTTAATTTCTACCCTTCTGTTTTGAGTTCTACCAGTTCTAGTGTTGTTTGTTGCGATAGGCTTAGCCTCACCGTAACCAACTGCTGATAATCTAAACTCTTCAATTCCTTTATCAACTAAGAATTCTTTTACAGAAAGAGCTCTTGACTCAGAAAGGCTTTGGTTTAATTTTTCGCTACCTACGCTGTCAGTATGACCTTCAACAGTAAACTTAGCGTTAGGGTATTCTTTAAGGATTGTGATAATGTCAACCATTACAGAAGTAGACTCAGCTTTAATAGAAGATTTACCAGTATCAAATAATATAGTTCTAGCGTAATCATTCAATTGCTTTTGAACTTCTTCAGTTACTTCAGGACAACCAGCGTTAGCTACTGTACCAGCAACATCAGGACATTGATCATCTTTGTCTAATACTCCGTCACCGTCTTTATCAGCCCAAGGACAACCTTTGTTTTCAGCAGGACCAGCTTCAGAAGGACAAGCGTCATCTTTATCAGCAACACCATCGCCATCAGCATCAGGACAACCAGCTAAAGCAGGAAGACCAGCTTCGTTTGGACAAGCATCATCTTTATCAGCAACACCGTCACCATCAGCATCAGGACATCCGTTCATTTCTTTAGAACCAGCTTCGTTAGGACAAGCATCTTTGCTGTCTTCGATACCATCGCCGTCAGAATCAGGACAACCGTTGAATGCTTCAAGACCAGCAACTTCTGGACAAGCATCATCTTTATCATAGATACCATCACCGTCAGTATCAGTACCACCAAATTTAACTGAAATACCAGCTAAGTGTTGGAAATGTGGAGCTAAGTAATCTTCGAAAGCATGCTTGTAAGAAGATTGTAATGTAAGACCTAAGTTTTCAGAAAACCAGATATTAACACCAACACCACCATTTGCAGTACCAGCACCGATTTCGTCAATCCAAGTATAACCACCACCGATTTCTACGAAAGGATCGATAACAGTTTGTCTTTTTATGATATCATATTTAATTGTACCATCTATAGCGTAGTGAGAAAGATCGTCAACGCTAACGTCACCAAGTTTGCTAATTTTGTTAAGAGAACCTCTAGCACCTACAGAGAAACCATCTCCGATTGACTTAGATACTCCTACATAAGAAATAGAAGGTAAAATGTTCCAGTGATCGTTCACATTGAAGAATTCGTTACCGAAAGAACTTACATCCGAAGTAGGATATACGTCAATGGCATTAACCCCAAATTGCACTTGCCAAGGGTTATTCTCGTCTTGCGCTTGTATGCTGTTGATACCTACTACAAGTAGGGCAACCGCCAATAATTTGCTAAGATGTTTCATGTATTAAATTTTAAGTTTAAGTGTTTATTAGCTGCAAATGTAACTTGTTAAATATTATTAACAAAATCAATTTCCTATTTTTTTTAATGCATTTAATAGATTAAATAATGCATTTAAACGATTTTTAATTCTTTCCCCACCTCTGTGAAAGCCTTAATGGCGGCATCTAAATGATCTTTTGAGTGCGCTGCAGACAGTTGAACTCTAATTCGCGCCTTCCCTTTTGGTACTACGGGATAGAAAAAACCGATGACATAAATGCCCTTTTCCAATAACTTATTTGCCATGTCTTGTGATAATTTTGCGTCGTACAGCATTACCGGGACTATGGCAGAATCTCCGTTAACTATATCAAAACCAGCAGCTTTGATGCCTTTTTTGAAGTATGCAGTATTTTCCTGCAATTTATCTCGCAAGGAAGTATCGTTTTCTAACATATCAAATACCTTAATAGATGCACCAACAATTGCAGGTGCTAAGGAGTTAGAAAACAAATAGGGTCTTGAACGTTGTCTTAGTAAAGTGATAATTTCTTTTTTCCCTGTAGTATAACCACCCATGGCGCCACCTAAAGCTTTACCTAGCGTACCGGTAATAATATCAATTCTACCCATAACACCTTTTTCTTCTAAGGTGCCTTTACCTTTTTCACCTATAAAACCGGTTGCATGGCATTCATCTATCATAACCAAAGCATCATACTTATCTGCCAAGTCACATATTTTATCTAAAGGCGCTACAATACCATCCATAGAAAATACCCCATCGGTTACTACGATTTTAAAACGAGCACCATCTTCATTGGCTTTAATAAGCTGCGCTTCTAAATCTTGCATATCGCTATTGGCATAACGGTAGCGCATGGCTTTGCACAAACGAACACCATCAATTATAGAGGCATGATTTAAAGAATCTGAAATAATAGCATCTTCCTTAGATAATAATGGTTCAAATACTCCACCGTTAGCATCAAATGCAGCAGCATATAATATGGTGTCTTCGGTACCATAGAAATGTGCTATTTTCTTCTCAAGCTCTTTGTGTATATCTTGGGTTCCGCAAATAAACCGTACTGAAGACATACCAAAACCATGCGTGTCCATAGCATCTTTTGCTGCTTGAATAACATCTGGGTGAGATGATAGTCCTAAATAGTTATTGGCGCAGAAATTAATTACTTCTTGTCCCGTATCTAGTTTTATGACTGCATCTTGAGGCGAAACAATAATTCTTTCCTCTTTAAAGAGTCCGTCATTCTTAATGTTTTCAATTTCTTGTTGTAAATGCTCTTTTATTTTTCCGTACATATCTTTTTATATATAATCTAATTCTATTTCTGTATTAATATAGACAATGATTTTGTGGTCAATGATATATCCCATATTTGAAAAACTCTCTGCGTAAGTATTTATTTGATGATGATATTTAGGATTTTGTTCTCCTGTTTTATAATCAATTATAGTGGCATGATTATCTTTAATAACAACCCTGTCCGGTCTTTGTATGGTGCCATCTGCCATTAATAAATCGCGCTCGTTTAATACTTCTATACCTTTCTCGTAAAATTCGTTTAAATCTTTATGTAGTATTACCTTTTTTACAATTTCCTTTATCTCTTTTACTTCCTGTTCCTTTATCAATCCCTTTTGCAGTGCCATTTGTATAGCCCTATTTAAATCTGAAGTGTTATAAATAGCACCTAAAATATAATGTATAACATTCCCCTGGTTAATGGCAACATCTAAACCTTCATCCCAAAGTGTACCTGCCAAAGCAAGTATCTTAAAATCTGCTCTATTTTTATTGGTATATATATAAGGTATAGTAAGTTGATTTGTAGTAGTATGTTCTTTTACTTCATTCAATGAGAAATCACCAAAATCATATAATAGTTTATCTTTTTGGTAAGCACCTATACTTTTTAGAAAATGGATAAATAGTCCGGAATAGTAATTGGGGTTGTGCGCCCCTTTCTTGTCAAGATTGTTAGCGCTTATAATAAACAGGGCATTTACGGCTCTGGTAAGAACAACGTATAATAGATTGAAGGCGTCTAATTGAAGCTTTTGGTGATCAATAGTATATAAAAGTGATTCAATTTCACCATATTCTTGTACTTCTTGTTTTTTGTTGATTAGTACTTCTGAAAAGCCTAGGAATTCATCTTTGTTTACCGGTAACCATAATTTTGGGTCTATTTCTTCAAATACATTAGAGTTTGCGTAAGGAAATATAACCACTGGAAATTCTAACCCTTTAGATTTGTGAATGGTCATTATTTGTACCGATTCTATATTTTCTGGTGTACTGATACTGGCTGAATTGCCTTTCTTGTCCCAATAATCTAAGAAGGATTGCATGTCCGAACCATATTTCTGCTCTACATCAAAAACCAAGTCCATAAATGCCGAAAGGTGTGCATCTGAAGAAGGAATAAGATCAAAAGTTTTAATGGCATAAGCTAAACCATCAAAAACTGAAGTCTGTCTAAGTTGAGAAGCATCAAAACCGTATACAGCTAATAAGTGCTCATCTAGATGACCTAAATTTTCATAGATATAAGCGTGCTTATCTTTTTTTCCTTCGGATAGAAAATTTAGAATTTCATATTGTATCTCTAGTTCCGTGGGTTGAACCATATACCTAATAAGCTGCACGAGGAATATAGTTTTGGCACTTTCACTAAGTAATAATGAATCTGATGATACAACAGGTATACGATGTTGCATTAAGAAATCAGCCAATAAAAGACCATGTTTCTTTTTACGGATAATAATACAGATATCACTATAGGTATACCCTTGCTCCAAACATTTATTAATGGTATCTAATGTATTAGTAGCATACTCCTCATTAGAATCTTCTTCTAATAATGAAATATTTACATAGCCACCTTCTTTCTGGTTAGTTTCTTGGGTGTTACCAATTTTAAAGAATTCTTGATATATCTCGTTTTCTAAAAACGGACTAATGCTTTGAAAAAAATTATTATTGAAATTAATGACTTCGGCATAGCTTCTATAATTCTTTGGTAAAGTGACCAATTCGGATTTTACCGTAAATGGATGCGATTGGTGCGTTGCCAGTTCTAGAAACTGTTCTGCTTTACCACCACGCCATCTGTAAATTGCTTGTTTTGGATCGCCTACTAAAAAAAGTGACCCTGTAGTTCCGAGCTCATCTTCGCCTTCCATGGCGTTACCTATTAATGGAATAAGGTTTTCCCATTGCATTTGTGACGTATCTTGAAATTCGTCAATGAAATAATGGCGATACTTTTCTCCTAAGCGCTCGTAAATAAAAGGTGCAGGTTGGTCTTTAATTTCTTTAGCGATTAAAGTATTGAATTCAGAGATAGAGAGTTGGTCTTTTTCTTCCTGAATAATTTTTAATTCTTTTTGAATAGCATTTAGAAGAGCGAAAGGAATAATATTCCTATTGATATTAGCGTACAGTCCTCTTTTATAGATAACCTCTTTAATAGCTTGATATTGGGCAAGTAATTGTGGGGCTAAATCTTGTGGAGCGTCTTTAATAGTCGCTTTTACTATTTTACCATCAATTAAATTATCTTCTAGTTTGTTGTTGTAAAGTTGAGTTGGATTAAAATTTCCAGCCTGTATTTTTTTAAAATGATTGGGTAATGTTTCCCTTGGAAAATCTTTAAAATCCAATCCGCTGGCAACAATTATCTCAAGAGCTTTAGAAGCGATTTCAACAATTTTTTTCTCTAAGTGTTTTGTTTCTTTTTTAAGATGAGTTTGAAGTTTTAAAAAATCTTCAAGTTCCACTTGTTTTAAGTGTTTTAGATGATCGGCATTATTTTCATCGAATATAAGTTTACCAATTTTTAATAGATCGAATGCTATATCCCAACTTCTATCATCTTCAATTTTTTCAAGCGCAAAATCTAAAAGGACTTTTGTAAATACTGGGTCTTCGCCAGCTTTGCTAATAACACGTTCAACAGCTTCTTGCAAAAGAAGATCAACATCTAAAACAACTTCAAAATTTTGCGGAATTTTTAAATCCTTAGCAAAAGTTCTTATGAGTCTGTGTGTAAACTTATCTATAGTGGAAATGTCAAAAAAAGCGTAATTGTGTAAAATTTGCTTTAGGCGAAGTTTGCCTAGTACTGGTAGTTCTTCAAAAGTGTAATTGGTTTCATTTAATATATCCTTAAATAAGGGAGAGGCATTTTCAATAGAATTGGTTTTAGAAAACTCAAATAGGCTATTTAATATTCGATGCTTCATTTCATTTACTGCTTTGTTGGTAAATGTGATAGCTAATATTTTTCTAAAATTTTGAGGAGATGCCAGTATAATTTTCAGGTATACTTTAGCAAGGGCATAGGTTTTGCCGGATCCCGCAGAAGCATTATATATGGTAAATGAATTGCTTGACACTAGTTTTTACTGCAAATTAAGGATTCCTGCACGGTTCTTAACAAATTATTTGGTGAATATAAATGTTAAAATTCGTAGTTTTGAGTGACTATTAATATTAATCTTAAAACAAAAAAATTATGGCTTTTCAATTACCGAAATTGCCTTACGCTTATGACGCTCTTGAGCCTCATATAGATGCGAGGACTATGGAAATACATCATACAAAACACCATAACGGATATACAACTAAATTAAATGCGGCTATTGAAGGAACCGATCTAGAAGGTAAATCGATAGAAGATATTTTAACTGGTTTGGATATGAACAATGGTGCTGTAAGAAATAATGGAGGAGGTTTTTACAATCACTCATTATTCTGGACAATTTTATCACCAAACGGTGGTGGAAAACCTAGTGGCGAATTAGCAGAAGCAATTGATAGTGCTTTTGGTTCTTTCGAAGAATTTAAAAATAAATTTACAACTGCTGCAGGTACTAGATTTGGTTCTGGTTGGGCATGGTTATGTGTTCAAAAAGGTGGTAAAGTAGAAGTTTGCTCTACTCCAAACCAAGATAATACCTTAATGCCAGGAGTTGGTTGTGGAGGTCATCCAATTTTAGGTTTAGACGTTTGGGAACATGCTTATTACCTAAACTATCAAAACAAAAGACCAGATTATATTGAAGCATTTTTCAACATAATTAACTGGGATGAAGTTTCAAAACTTTATGCAAGTAACAAGTAAATAAGAGTAGAAATATTCTTAACTGCTTTGTAGGAAACCACTTATGAAAATTTCATGGGTGGTTTTTTCGTTTTTAAAAATAGAAAAGGGCGGAGAAGTCTCCACCCTTTTCGTCCCAAATCTTACCATAAACTTAACCTACTTATGCTATGGCAATACTAAATTACTGGTATTGAGTAAATAAAAAAAGGAATTTTGTGAAAAAATTAAACTTTTATTTTGCTAATGGACTTTTGTGAGGGAGTAATAAGTTAGGGTAACTGTCTAGAAGATAAGCCGATTGGTATAAAATAAAAAGACGGAGCATTGCTCCGTCTTTTCCCCAAATCTTACCATGAACTTAACCTACTTATGCTATGGTTCTGTAAATATATAGTGGTCGGGTGCTTATTAAAAAGCTATTCGATGTAAGTCTTAAACTTAGGTTGTAATGCAAAATGTAAATTTTGAATGATAATTTATGGAAGAGGGGGGTAAGAAGTAGGTATAAAATAAAAAGACGGAGCAATGCTCCGCCTTTTTCCCCAAATCTTACCATGAACTTAACCTACTTATGCTATGGTTCTGTAAATGTAATTGCCTTAATAGAGACTAGGAAAGGTATTGGCTGAACTTCTCGAAATAACGTTAAAGGGGGCATTGGGCAGAAAAGGTTTACAAAATGTAGAAACCTTGAGTTATGAAAATAAAAAAGGCGGAGAAGTCTCCACCTTTTTTGCCCCAAATCTTACCATGAACTTAACCTACTTATGCTATGGTAGCTTTAAAAGTAAAGATGGTTAAGTCAATTCGACTATTCAGTCGATAAAACGCTTTATTCGTCGATGAAATGCATAAAAAGCATGCATTTCATCGATATATTATTTAATAAGCACGTTCATTGTTTCCTTCGTAAAAGTTGATGAATGCTCTATTTACAACTCTATTTCCACCTGGTGTTGGGTAGTTACCGGTAAAATACCAATCTCCTAAATTCTTAGGACAAGCCTCGTGTAAGCTCTCAATGGTTTGGTATATAATAGATACTTCAGCATTAATCCCTTCAGGACTTAAAAGCTCTCCTGTTTTCTTTGATATCTCTTTCGCAGTAAAAGGAGCGTAGAATTCTTTCACATAATTGATAACATCATTATCATGGGTATTAACCTGTGTTAAACACTTCTTGTAGATTTCCTCTACAATTTGCATAGTGTTATTGTCTTCATGTAAGGCTAAAGTAGCTTTAAAGGCAATAAAGTCTTCTAGTTTGGCCATATCTATACCATAACAATCAGGATATCTAATTTGAGGCGCAGATGAGACCACTATAATTTTCTTTGGAGATAATCTATCCAATATTCTAAGAATACTCTTTTTAAGGGTAGTACCACGAACAATACTATCATCTATAATTACAAGATTGTCACCTTCCTTTACAGAACCATAAGAAATGTCATAAACATGGGCAACTAAATCATCTCTGCTGCTGTCTTGAGTAATAAATGTTCTAAGCTTGGCATCTTTGATGGCTACTTTCTCGATCCTTGGTCTTACATCTAATATTTCATGTAATTGTTCACCAGTAATTCCTGTACCTAAAGCTAAAATCTGCTCTTCCTTTTTCTTGTTCAAATAGTTTTGAGCTTCCTTGACCATTCCGTAGAAAGAAGTTTCGGCGGTATTTGGAATATAAGAGAAGACCGTGTTTTTAATATCTTCCTCTATAGATTCCAATATTTGTGGAAATACCAATTTCCCTAATGCTTTTCTTTCTTGGTAAATTTCTTTATCACTACCTCTTGAGAAATATATACGTTCAAAAGAACATGCCTTACGCTCCTTAGGTTCCTGTATTTGCTTAATGGCACTTGTACCGTTCTTTTTAATGATGATTGCAGCACCTGGATCAAGTTCTTTCACTTCATCATAAGGTACGTTGAATACTGTTTGTATTGCAGGTCGTTCTGATGCAACAACAACAACTTCATCATCTCTATAATAGTATGCAGGTCTAATACCGCTAGGATCTCTTAAAACAAAGGCATCGCCGTGACCTAATAAACCAGCCATTGCATAGCCACCATCAAAATTCTTTGCCGCTCTTCTTAATATTTTAGAAACTTTTAAACGTTCGGCAATTAAAGGTGAAGCTTGCTGTTTTGTAAAACCTTCTTTTTTTATCTGCTTGTATAATTTTGCTACCGCATCATCAAGAAAATGACCAATTTTTTCCATGACAGTAACTGTATCTGCCATTTCTTTAGGGTGTTGCCCTAATTGAATTAAATTGTCAAAAAGTTCGTGAACATTGGTCATGTTGAAGTTACCGGCAACAATAAGGTTACGGTGCATCCAGTTGTTCTGTCTTATGAAAGGGTGAACACTTTCAATACTGTTTTTACCAAAAGTACCATAACGCACGTGTCCTAAAAGGAGCTCACCTATGTAGGGTATGTGCTTTTTTTGCAACGCAACATCATCTTCATATTCTGGATGTTCTTTTAACTCTGTATTAATACGGTCATTAATTTGAGCAAAAATATCCTGTATAGGTTGCTGTTGACATGATCGAACACGACTCATGTAACGTTCCCCTGCTTTTACATCTAATTTAATACTGGCAAAACCTGCACCATCTTGTCCACGATTGTGCTGTTTTTCCATCATTAAATACATTTTATTTACACCATAAAATGCTGTTCCGTATTTTTCTTTGTAATACTCTAGCGGTTTCAATAACCGTATTACAGATATACCACACTCATGCTTAATTGCGTCACTCATTGTTTTTGGTATTAAAAAAACCCCAAAAATTTTGGGGCTAGGGGTTATTGTAATTCTATGTCAAACTGGGTCAGTTTTTTAAACTGATGCAGTCTTTCTCTAATTTCTTTACGATCTAAACTTATCATTCTTTCAGTCCCGAATTTTTCGACGCTAAACGAAGCTAGGTTAGATCCGTGAATAATAGCTTTTTTCATATTCTCAAAAGAATTATCATCGCTTGCTGCCAAGTATCCAGAAAATCCTCCGGCAAATGTATCACCGGCACCAGTTGGGTCAAACACTTCTTCTAATGGTAATGCTGGTGCAAAGAATACTTGGTCTTCGTTAAATAACAAAGCGCCATGTTCTCCTTTTTTAATCACTACATATTTAGGTCCCATCGTAAAAATTTTCTGTGCCGCCTTAACTAAAGAATATTCTCCAGTTAATTGTCTAGCTTCCTCATCATTGATGGTTAGTACATCTATATATTTAATAACCGCCATTAAATCGCTTAAAGCATTGTCCATCCAAAAATTCATGGTGTCCAATATGATTAACTTTGGTCGTTTTTTCATCTGATTAATTACACCCATTTGAACAATTGGGTGAAGATTACCTAGCATTACTACATCGGCATCATTATAGTCCTCGGGAACAACAGGGTTAAAGTCTTCTAATGTATTTAATTCTGTAGCTAAAGTGTCTCTAGAATTTAAATCATTGTGGTATTTACCTTTCCAAAAGAATGTTTTACCACCTTTTACAATTTCTAAAGCAGAAATATCGATACCTCTGTCGGTAAGTAAGTCTAAATATTCTTGAGGTAAATCATCACCTACTATAGATATAATGGCTGAATCTACATCGAATTGCGACGCTGCCAAACCAATATAAGTAGCTGCGCCACCTAGTATTTTATCTGTTTTACCAAAAGGAGTTTCTATCTCATCAAAAGCGACAGTTCCTACTATTAAAAGCTTGCCCATAAATATGAAAAAATTTAAGCTGCAAATATAAGGTTTTGAAAAGCGAATTAAAACGGTTTATTAAATACAAATTGCATTAGTTATTAAAGAGGAGTTGTTGATATAAAATAGTAATTATTTCCTGCCAAAATCTGCAGGAATTTCCCCCCAAGCCTTCGTTTCCCATTTTACCACAACCGTACTGTATTGGTTTTTCTTTAACCAATCTACAGCTCTGTCTATAAGTTCAAAAAGATTTTTGTTTTTAGCGGATACAGCTAATTTGGTATTGCAGTTCTTTTTGCGCACCCAGCTCATGGCTGTTCTAGAGTCTGTATAAATGATACGGTCGCTCTTGCGCTCCTTTAAAAATGCGAGACCGTGTACAATGGCCAAGAACTCACCAATATTATTTGTACCCTGTGGAAATGGACCTTGTCTAAATAATTTCTTGCCTGTTTTGGTATCTACACCTTGGTATTCCATAACACCAGGATTACCGCTGGAAGCTGCATCAACAGAAATAGAATGGTAATTAGGTTGCCCAATCCGTAAAAGTTCTTCTTTTGACAGGGATGATGCTGTTTTTTTCTTTCCTTTAAAATCGGCATAATTACCATTGTAGGCTTTTTTTGCGGTTTCAAAAGACTCAAAAGACTTGTATTCGGCACCAGCATAATTAGCTATGGATTTTTTACACTCTTTCCAAGAATCAAAAATACCTGGCTTCTTTCCTTTCCAGACAACATAGAACTTTCCTTTTTTTGCCATTACTGTTTCAATAATATTTCGTCAATAATTTTAGGGAAATACTCATATTCTAATTGGTGCACCTTTGACGCAATGTCCTCAGCACTGTCGTTGGGTAGTACGGTAGCTTTTGCCTGTTTAATTATAGCTCCTTCGTCATAGTGCGCATTTACATAATGTATAGTAATACCTGTTTCTGTTTCTTTATGCTCTTTCACGGCATTATGAACATGCATACCGTACATGCCTTTGCCACCGTATTTTGGTAATAGTGCCGGGTGTATGTTTATTATTTTATTAGGGAAGGCGAGGGTAATAGCTTCTGGCACTTTCCATAAAAACCCTGCCAATATAATAAGGTCTGGCTCTAAAGATTGAAGCATATTTAGTATAAAATTGCTTTTAGAGAAAGCTTGTCTATTAAAAAATAGGGCATTTATTTCAAGTCTATTGCACCGTTCAATGACTTTGGCATCGCTTTTGTTAGTTAATACACAGCATATAGTAACATCTTTGCGGAGTTTAAAATAGTTGGCAATGTTTTCAACATTAGATCCTGAACCTGAGGCAAAAAGAATAATTTTTTTGGTTTTCAATAGAAGTGGTCTTTTTAAGAGAGCGAACAATGAAATTAAATTCGGCAAAAAAAGCAAATAAAAAGCTTGTCAGTATTTAGAAAAAAACGATTATCATCTATAGTTCTATTACCTCACTTCTTTTCAATACCTTTTAAAAACGTTACCGAAACAAAATATTTAATACGGTAAAATTACAGCACATGTCTTTAATTTTATTAAATTACAATACATTTTAACGACAATTAGTGTAATTAAACCAAAGTTTTTTATTTTTGCCTTCAATTTAAATTTTTAAAACAAATATTATTATGTCAGACATTGCATCAAGAGTTAAAGCTATCATCGTTGATAAATTAGGAGTTGATGAAAACGAAGTGGTAACCGAGGCTAGCTTTACTAACGATTTAGGCGCAGATTCATTAGACACGGTAGAGTTGATAATGGAGTTCGAAAAAGAATTTGATATCCAAATTCCAGACGATCAAGCTGAGAATATCGCAACTGTTGGTCAAGCCATCAGCTATATAGAAGAAGCGAAGTAAAACATGTTTTCTTGAATAGAATTCAAATTATCCATGTGGTAAATGCTCCGCATGGATAATTTTTTTTAATTTACGCTTGGTTTAGATTTAAACAAATAAGAAGTTAAATGCAGTTAAAGCGAGTTGTAGTTACAGGTTTGGGGGCACTTACCCCAATAGGTAATAATATTGAGGAGTATTGGGACGCATTGATCAACGGTAAAAGTGGATCTGCGCCAATAACTTATTACGATACAGAAAAATTCAAAGTTAAATTCGCTTGTGAGCTAAAGAACTACAAGACCGAAGATCATTTCGAAAGAAAAGAAGGCCGTAAGCTAGATAGATTTGCACAATATGCACTTGTATCTTCTGATGAAGCTATTCTTGATTCTAAATTAGATTTAGAAAAAGTCGATAAATTTCGTGTTGGCGTTATTTGGGGAGCAGGAATTGGAGGGTTGGAAACTTTCCAGAATGAAGTAATGAATTTTGCTAATGGTGATGGTACGCCTAGATTCAATCCATTCTTTATACCAAAAATGATTGCTGATATAGCACCGGGTAACATATCCATAAAACATGGTTTCATGGGGCCTAACTATACAACTGTTTCTGCATGCGCCTCTTCGGCCAATGCAATGATAGATGCCTTAAACTATATTCGTTTAGGACATTGTGATGTTATAGTAACAGGTGGTAGTGAAGCAGCGGTAACTATTGCAGGTATGGGTGGTTTTGGAGCAATGCATGCATTATCTACTAGAAATGAAAGTCCGGAAACGGCTTCAAGACCTTTTGATGCAACTAGAGATGGTTTCGTATTAGGTGAAGGAGCAGGGGCATTGGTTCTAGAAGAATATGAGCACGCAATTGCAAGAGGAGCAAAAATATATGCAGAAGTAGCAGGTGGCGGTATGTCAAGTGATGCTTATCATATGACGGCACCACACCCTGATGGAATTGGAGTGGTTAGAGTAATGGAGAACTGTTTAAGAGATGCAGGTTTATCTATAGAAGATGTTGATGCCATTAATACACATGGTACTTCAACACCACTAGGAGATGTTGCGGAACTTAAGGCAATTACCCAAGTATTTGGAGATCATGCCAAAAACATAAATATTAATTCTACCAAGTCAATGACCGGCCACTTATTAGGCGCGGCAGGAGCCATAGAAGCAATTGCCTCAATTTTGGCAATGGAACATGGTGTTGTTCCTCCGACTATAAATCATACTACGGTAGATGAGAATATTGATCCTAGTTTAAACCTTACATTGAATAAGGCACAAAAACGAGATGTAAAAGTTGCCATGAGTAACACATTTGGTTTTGGCGGTCATAATGCATGTGTAGTTTTTAAAAAAATCGATTAATTAGTTTTATGTCATTTCCCACAAACTTATTTAATTCCCATCCAAAAGAGGATGGGGATTTTTTTTTGGGAATAACCAAAATCCTTGGTTTTAAGCCTAAAACATTATCATTTTATAAAAAAGCCTTTCTTCATAGGTCAATGAATAAAAAGGATGATGAAGGTAATGCTATGAACTATGAGCGTTTAGAATTTTTAGGAGATTCTATGCTAGGCACTATTATTTCTAAACATCTTTACCTTGAAGTGCCAGAAGGAGATGAGGGTTATCTTACAAAAATGCGTTCTAAAATTGTTAGTAGAGAGCATTTAAATGAATTAGGTAAAGATTTAGGGTTAATTAATTTTGTAGAAAGTAGAATTCCTAAATCACATTTTGGTCAAAACATCCATGGTAATGTGTTTGAAGCTTTGGTAGGCGCAATTTATCTTGATCGTGGTTATAAGTACTGCGAAAAATTCATTAAAAAGAGAGTTATAGAACCCTATGTAGATATAGAGCAGTTAGAAGGTAGGGTTATTAGTTATAAGAGTTTAGTGATTGAATGGTGTCAAAAGCAAAAGAAATCATTTGATTTTGATGTTTATGAAGATACCGGCAATGATGCTTTAAAACATTTTGCGGTTAAACTTTCAATTGGGGGTAATGTAGTTGCAAAAGCTAGGGCAACTTCAAAGAAAAAAGCAGAAGAGAGAGCGTCTAAAAGAGCTTTTTTTGCGCTACAGGATAAGATGGGTAATTGATCATTTACCAAAATGATAAAATGCTAACATTTTAATAACTATTAATATGATTTTATCAATTTTTGTAACTAGGCATTATAGCTTAGAAGTTCTATATTTACCTTTTTGTTGAAGTATGGCTGCTACTTATAAAATAAATGATGATTTTTACGATGAATCCTTTAGCCTTATTGCTTTACACACTACCTTAGAAGATTTTGCTTTAGCCTACGGTTTAAACCAAAGTCTTAAGGCAAAATTTGTAAGAGCAAAAAAGAATTTTAATCTTGCTGAAAATAAATCGTTTCCCATTTTTGAATGGGAAGATGAGTTTAATGACATGTATTGGGTTTTAGTTGCCAATCATAGCAGTGAAAAAGAACTCGTAACACATGATGATTTATTTAAGAATGAAACAACATATAAAACACCTAGGTTAATACCTGAGTATAAAGATGTTGATTATCTATTAAAAATAGAAACAGAAAAGGATTTTGATACAAATTCCTTAATTAAAAATATACTAATGTTGCCTAGAGTTATGGCAGCATATGAAATAAGTACAGAAAAACTAAAATCAAAGAACAATCTAATTTTTTAAATATGCCAACTGTAAAAAAGACGAAAATTGTAGCCACATTAGGGCCTGCAACTAGCAAGAAAGAGGTACTCAGGAGCATGATTAGTGCAGGAGTCGATGTATTCAGAATAAACTTTTCTCATGCCGATTACGATGATGTAAAAGAGCGTGTATCAATGATACGCGAATTAAATAAAGAAATGGATATCAACACCTCCATTTTAGCGGATTTACAAGGACCTAAATTGCGTGTAGGCGTAATGGCCGGAGATGTTGTGGTTAGTCCTGGTGATGAAATAACTTTCGTTACTGGTGAGCCGTTTGAAGGTACTGCAGAACGTGTTTACATGAATTACAAAGAATTTCCTAGAGATGTTAAAGCTGGGGAGCGTATTCTTTTAGATGATGGTAAATTAATGTTTGAAGTAGTTGAAACCAATGGTGATAACGAGGTGAAAGCCAAAGTTATTCAAGGTGGACCATTAAAATCTAAAAAGGGGGTAAACTTACCTAACACTAATATTTCTTTACCTGCGCTTACAAAGAAAGATATTAAAGATGCTGAATTCGCTATTTCTTTAGAAGTAGATTGGATCGCACTTTCTTTTGTACGTTTCAGTCAAGATTTAATTGATCTACAAAACATTATAAGCAAGCATTCAGATCATAAAATTCCAATTATAGCTAAAATTGAGAAGCCTGAAGCTGTTGAGAATATCGATAAAATTGTTGCTTATTGTGATGGTCTAATGGTTGCTCGTGGAGATTTAGGTGTAGAAGTTCCTGCACATGAAGTTCCATTGATTCAAAAACAACTAGTATTACGTGCTAAGAAAGCTAGAATCCCTGTAATTATTGCTACCCAAATGATGGAAACAATGATTACTAGCCTTACTCCAACAAGAGCAGAGGTAAACGATGTTGCGAACTCTGTTATGGATGGTGCAGATGCAGTAATGTTATCTGGTGAAACTTCTGTTGGCAATTACCCAGTACAGGTTATAGAAAAGATGTCTAGTATACTTGAGAGTGTTGAAGGTTCTGATCTAATTCATGTTCCTCATGATCCACCACATATTCGTACAAAGAGATTTATTACAAAATCTATCTGTTACCATGCAGCCTTAATGGCAAATGATATCAAAGCGAAAGCGATATCTACTTTGACAAATAGTGGTTATACCGCTTTTCAAATTTCAGCATGGAGACCAAGTGCACATATTTTAGTATTTACATCAAATAAAAGGATTCTTACACAGTTGAATCTTTTGTGGGGAGTTAAAGCTTTTTACTATGATAAGTATGTATCTACAGATGATACTATTGATGATGTTAACCGTATCGCCTTTAATAAAGGATACTTACAGGTTGGTGACATGCTAGTTAGTCTTGCAGCTATGCCTATTAAAGATAAAGGAATGGTAAATACATTAAGAGTTAGTGAAATTGAATCTGAGGATATTTAAGCAGATCAACATTATTCTATATAAAAAAAGGGTCGCTAATGAGCGACCCTTTTTTATGTTTTAAACTATAATAATTACGCTACTTCTTTTTCAAAGGCAATGAAGTTTACTATATCGCCTTTAAGGTCAAAAACAGGTTGTCCTTGAATCCAACAGTTATATGTAGATCCATCTTTTCTGTAATTGACAACAGTAACTTCAAAAGGTTTCTTTTGTTTAACGGCATCAGAGACTATTTTTAAAGTAGATTTTGATGTCAAATTACCTTGAAACATTTTAGGACTTTTACCTATAATTTCTTCAGGATGGTATTGACTCATATTCCACATATTTTTAGTGGCAAAAACGATATTTAATTTGGTATCGGTAACAACCACAACATTCTTCTCTGCTTTCAATTTAACATCTAAAATATCGGTATCAATATTCCAAGAATTAGTAGCAACTAGATTTAAAAGTGAAACGGTATCTTCTTCCGTTCGTTTTATATCTTCATAATTTGAAGCATAAAAGTCCCATGATAAAACGGGTAACATGGTTAATTTTAAATTTTTTCTAAACTTGATTACGGCATTGTCGTAATCTTTTAAATTTGTCATTTTATACAGTTTAGCTTGGTAATAAAAATTTCTTTTTCACAGCAATTTGCCATAAAGCTAAAAAATTACGGACTACAGTTATAATTTTAAGAGACGATTAATAGAAATGTTTAAATAATCTCTACTTATACACTAAAATGTATTTAAAAGGTTGAACATAAAGTGAGTACATTTTCATTAAAAATCAATAAAACAATAAAAACCCTAATAAGAATTATTCCTATTAGGGTTTAAAGCTTGGTTATAATTAAGTTAGAATTACAGTATTAATTCCATCCGCCACCTAAGGCTTGGTATACATTCACCCTTGCCATAAGTTGGTCTTTTTTAGTTTCCACTAATTCCATTTTAGATTCTAAAGCCTCGCGCTGTGTTAGAAGAACTTCTATGTATTCAATTCTTGCAGATTGAAATAATCGCGTAGATAAATCTATAGAGGCTGTCAATGCCTTCACTTGGTTTTCCTTTAATTCATAACTCTTTTTAAGGTTGTCCATTTTAGACAATTGATTAACCACCTCTATATACCCACTTAAAATGGCTTTTTCATACTCATAAACGGCTTGAATTTGTTTAGCGTTAGCAGTGTTATATCCTGCTTTAATTGCGTTTCTATTGATCAATGGACCAACAATATCGCCAACCGCGCTATAAATTAAAGACTCAGGAGTCTCGGTAAGATATTTTGGGTTGAATGCCTGAAGTCCAACTCCCGCTTTTAGCCCTATTGAAGGATAAAAATTGGCTCTTGCTACTTTGATATTAAGTTTTGCAGCTTCTAATTCATATTCAGCCTGTCTAATATCAGGTCTGTTCAAGAGTAATTGAGAAGGTATTCCTGCATAAATAGTATCCATAGGGGTATCTATAAACCCGCCGGAACTACGGGCAATAGGCTGTGGTTGTCTACCTATTAAAAAATTGAGCTTGTTTTCCATTTCAACAATTTCTTGTTGTACCTCAAACTTATGGCTTTGATTTTTTGATACCTCAGCCTCGAATCTTTTAACAGCTAGTTCCGTAGCACGGGCAGCTTCTTTTTGCAACCGAACCATTTTTAGAGCATTTCCTTGAAGCTCAAGATTTTGCTCAATAAACGCCAACTGATTGTCTAAGGCTAATAGCTCGTAATAAGAATCGGCTATTTCGGAAATTAATCTAGTAACCATAAAGTTTTTACCCTCAATCGTAGATAGATATTCTAGAGCAGCAGCTTTTTTAGAGTTACGTAGTTTTTTCCATACATCTAACTCCCAAGTAGCGAAAAGTCCGGCAGAATAATCTGTTAAGGGTTCAGGAAATTCTTTACCTTCTTTTACCTCTAGATTTTTCTCTACAGCGCCATTTCTGGTATACTCGCCTACTTTTTCAACTTCGGCACCAACGCCATAGGTGATAAACGGTAAGTATTCTCCTTTTCTAGCTTTTACCTCATTTTGGGCAACATTGATCTGTTGCATCATAATGTTCAACTCTTGGTTATTAACCAAAGCAGTATCAATTAATTTTATCAAATTATCATCTTTGAAAAAATCTTTCCATTTTATAATTGCACTGTTGGTAGTATCCGTAGATTGTTGTGCATACTGGTTTGGTAAGTTGTTGTTTTCTTTTTTAAGTTCCTTTGTTGGAACACAAGAATAAAACAAACCTATGTTGGTTAGAAGCACCAAAAGTAGTTTTCCATGCTTCATGGTTTTTTTAATTTTGATCATCTTCTTCTTTTTTGGTTAATTTTTTAATCATTTGCTTTAGTTCGCGGAGTTTTTGGCGCGTTTTACTTTCACCCTCGCTTATTCTTACAAATTCTTCTGAAATAGGCTCGTCAGATTCACCTTTAATAAGTCCGCGGCCATCTGCCATTCTAGCAAAAACGTAATAAAGACCAGGAATAATCAGCACCCCTATTAACGTACCCATAAGCATACCGCCCATGGCTGAACCACCAATAGTTTTGTTGGCAATGGCACCGGCTCCATGCGCTATTACTAATGGAATTAACCCTGCAATGAAAGCAAATGATGTCATAAGAATAGGTCTAAACCGCACTTTTGCACCTTCAATGGCAGATTCTAAAATAGTGCTGCCCTGTCGTCTTTTTTGAACAGCGAATTCTACAATAAGAACACCATTTTTACCTAAAAGACCTACAAGCATAATAAGCCCTATTTGCGCATATACATCATTTGCCAGACCCATTGCTTTTAGCATAAAAAACGATCCAAGAATACCAATGGGTAAGGATAGGATGATAGCGAATGGAAGTAGAAAACTCTCATACTGCGCGGCAAGCACGAAGTAAACAAAAATTAATACTACAAGAAATATGTAGATAGATTCGTTGCCTCTTTGCGCCTCGTCATATGATAAACCTTCCCAGGCAACGTCAAAACCTCTCGGTAATGATTGCTCTGCAACTTCATTGATAGCATTAATTGCATCACCACTTGTATATCCTGCAGCAGGAAGCCCTCTAATAGAAGCAGAGTTATATAGATTGTACCTCGTAATTTCGTTAGGTCCAAGTTTCTTTTTCATGGACATGAATGCAGAATAGGGAACCATTTCACCTTCTTCATTTTTTACGAACAATTTTTCTAAATCGGAAGGCAACGCTCTGTATTCTGGAGCAGCTTGAGTATAAACTTTGAAGAATCTACCAAAACGTATAAAGCCCTGTTCATAAGTACTACCTATAAGAATGTTCAAGTTTTCCATTGCTTTGTCTATGGAAACCCCTTTTTGCATAGCAATTTTGTTGTTAATTTTTAATTCGTACTGAGGATAGTTGGCAGAATAGAAAGTAAATAAACCGGTAAGTTCATCTCGTTTAGACAACGCTTCCATGAAATCATTGTTAATTTTCTCAAATTCATGATAGTCCGTACCATCGGTCTTGTCCAATAAACGCATTGAAAATCCGCCAGAAGAACCAAAGCCAGGTACAGCAGGAGGTTCAAAATACTCTATAACGGCACCAAGGTCTTTCGTTTCCTCCTCTAGCTCTTCCATAATCTCATGAACAGAGTGATGACGTTCACCCCAAGATTTAAGGTTGATCAATACGGTACCAGCATTAGACCCACGACCTTCGGTCATTATTTCATAACCAGCCAAAGAAGAGACAGATTCAACACCCTCGGTTTCTTCACAAATTTTCTGAAGTTTTCTAGCTACATCATTGGTGCGTTCTAGCGTTGATCCTGGTGGAGTCTGTATTATGGCATAGATCATACCTTGATCTTCATTTGGTATAAAACCAGCTGGTAGCGTCTTATTGGTAAAGAAAATACCAACACAGAAAGCTCCTAGAATACCGAAAGTAAGTACTCTTCTGGCGACAATCTTATTAAGTATCTTGACATATCTTCCCGTTAATTTTTCAAACCCCCTATTAAACCAATCTATAAATTTATCTATAGGAGATTTTTTGCGCTCTTTGCCATGATTATTCTTAAGAATCATAGCGCACAAAACAGGCGTTAGCGTAAGCGCTACGATGGCAGATAAAATTATGGAACCAGCCATGGTAATAGAAAACTGCCGATAGAAGACACCCACAGGTCCGGTCATAAATGCAATAGGTATAAATACAGAAACCATAACCAGCGTAATGGCTATAATAGCCCCACCTATTTCATTGACCACAAGCTTTACCGCTTCATAAGGTCCTAAGTGCGTTTCTTCCATTTTGGCATGTACCGCTTCAACCACCACAATAGCATCATCGACAACAATACCAATGGCGAGCACCAGAGCAAATAGGGTAATAAGGTTAATGGAGAGTCCGAATAGTTGCATGATAAAAAATGCACCAATTAGAGAAACTGGTACTGCAATAATAGGAATCAAAGTTGAACGCCAATCTCCTAAAAAGAGGAATACCACAATGGCTACCAGAATAAAGGCATCTCTCAGCGTGTGTAGTACTTGCTCAATTGATGCGTTCAAAAAATTAGAAACGTCATAACTAATCTTGTAATCTAAACCAGTAGGTAGATCTTTTTTAAGCTCATCTAATTTCTCTTTTACTTCATCAATAACATCGCTGGCATTACTGCCAAAAGTTTGTTTTAGTACAATGGAAGCAGATGGTTTTCCATCTAGGTTAGAATAGATATCAAAAAATTCACTACCCAATTCTACATCGGCTACATCACCTAATTTTAAAATTTCACCTTCTGCATTTGCTTTGAGAATGATATCCTTATACTGCTGTGGCTCATCATACCTATCTTGATACATGAGAACATATTCTAAAGATTGAGATGTTTTACCAGAACTTTGACCAATTCTACCAGGGCGAGCTAAAATACTTTGCTCTTCCATTGCTTTTAATATTTCTTCTGCGGAAACATTATAAGCACGCATACGATCAGGTTTTAACCAAACACGCATTGCATATTTGCGACTACCTAAAATTTGAGCACTTGCAATACCGTCAATTCTCTGAATTTCGGGAATCATTTTGGTGTATGCATAGTTATATAAGAACAACTCATGATCATCAGAATTGTCGCTATACAAGTTTACATACATCAACATACTTGGCTGTACTGGAGTAATAATTACACCTTCTCGTTGCACCAATTCGGGCAATAATGGCATTACTTGATCCACTCTTGTTTTTACCCTAACGACTGCTTGGTCGGGGTCTGTGCCAGGTTCAAAAATGATACGTATAGTACCTTCACCGGCACTTGTGGCATCAGAAGCAATGTATCGCATATCTTGAACACCGTTAATAGCGGTTTCTAAAGGAATAAGTGTCGATTTTACCAGTACATCTGCACTAGAACCAGGATAGGCAATAAAAATATTGACCGTTGTAGGCGCAATATCTGGGAACTGTGAAATAGGCAATTGCTTTATAGAAAGCAATCCTACGAATACGATTATTACCGATATGACGATTGCCAATACCGGTCTTTTTATAAACTTACTGAACATCTTTTATGTGTTTTTAGTTATTCCGCGTAGACGGCTAATTTTGAAATCACTTCATTTGGTTCAGCAAATTCAGTTTCAATCTTTTCATTGTTTTTCACCATTCTAATACCATCTACTAGTATTCTATCGCTCTGTTTCAAACCTTTGCTTATAATGAACAAATGAGGGAGCTCGGCAGCAACAAAAATTTCAGTTTGGTGTACCACGTTATCTTGATCTAAAACAAACACATATCTTTTGTCTAGTATTTCAAAAGTGGCTTTCTGCGGAATAATCATAGCCTCTTTAAAAGGTATGGTCATAAGAACGCTACCAGTTTCTCCATGTCTTAAAATTTGATCGGGATTTGGGAAAGTTGCTCTAAAGGCTATGTTACCAGTTTCGTTATTAAATTCTCCTTCAATAGTTTCAACAATTCCTTTTTGATTGAATTTTTTGTTGTTGGCCATTAAAAGCTGCACCTCTTTTTTGGAATCCTTATCCGTGCTAATGATATAATCCAAATACTCCGCTTCTGGAACATTGAAATATACCCACATTTTAGAATTGTCCGATAATGTTGTTAGTAGTTCACCTTCATCTAAAAGGCTACCTTCTCGTGCATGCAGGTGGTCCATTATACCATCAAATGGTGCGCGAATATTTGTAAAACCTAAATGCGTCTGCGCCAATGAAACTTCGGCATTTGCCTTATCAAAATTTGCTTTTGCCATGGCAAGCTCATTTTTAGAAACTACATTACCATCAGTTAAAAGTTGGGTGTTTTGCAATTCTATTTCGGCAACCTTAGCCTCGGCTTTGGCTTTTTGTAGATCAGCCTCGTAAATATTAGGCATGATATTGAACATTTTTTGCCCTTTTTTTACTAATTGACCTTCATCTACGTGAATTTCCTTCAAATACCCTTTTTCTAGGGCTCTAAGCTCAATATGTTTAAAGGAGTTAATATTACACACATAATCTTTGGTGATCGATGTGTCTTTTTTAATGGGGCTTGTAATAAGAAACTTTGTGTGTTCTTCTTTTTTCTCTTTTTTGGAATTACAGCTCGCAGCAATAAATAAAGTGCACGCAGTAGCGATCAGGAGTACGCTCTTGGTCATAAAAATGAATATTTAATTGATTGGAATAATGAAATTTAAAAATGCGGAGATACACAAATTTATAGGCAAATAGATTCAAAAATCTAAATTGGCTGATGCCTAAAAATTGATGTCACGTCAAAATAGAATTTTGACTAAAAATGATTTTAAATACGAAATACCTGGTATAGGACAAAGCGCCTATTTGCTGTGGGTAAAAAAATAAATAGCCTTTGTAGTGAATTGCTATTTGTAAAATAACTGAATAAGAATAGTATAGATAAAAGGTAGAAAGAAACTGTAGCTTTTTGGTACTCAACATCCTTGTTCAAGAAAGAATGCTCATTTTCTTCCTCCTCAATTTCTACTGCTTCAATTTCAAGAGTCTTATCTAAATTGCCATAATTACCTTTAATTGTGGCGTTTTGATGTGCAACTAATTCTTGGTTAGTTGTAGGTGTACTCCTAAATTGTTCAATTGAATTAAAAGAAGAATCCTCTAAACTGCTATATGCAAATAGAGGGCTAAATACTCCTGACAGTAATATGCAGGTAGAAATAAGAAATTTTAAAAAACTCTTTTTCATTTAAGAGGTCAAAATTATTCTAGCAATTAATGCTGTACAAGTATATCCCGTTAATTTTTGTTAACATTTAAGATTATTAAATAAAAGTCTAAAAATGGCGGATGAATTCTTAGAAGTCGAACTTTAATTGGACTAATATTGATTTATCCTCAAGTTTTTTGGCGGTTTTCTTATCTGTATTTAAGTTAGAAAGAGAAATACCAAGCAATCTTACAGAGTTTTGAAGCTCTTCTTGATAGAGAAGGTTTTTTGCTGTTTCTAAAATCAGGTCTTTATCAGATATAAAATAGGGCATTGTTTTACTCCTTGTATTTAAGGTAAAATCACTGTATTTAATTTTAAGCGTAATTGTTTTACCAGCTATGGTAGCCTTTTTTAATCTCCTTTCAAGTTCTTGTGCAATATGCTCTAAGCGTTCAAGCATAAAAATCTCGCTACTAAGATTTTCATTGAACGTTCTTTCTGCACCAACAGACTTGGGTATGCGATGTGGTTTTACCTCGCTGTTATGAATACCACGTACAACATGATAATAATAGGGACCACTTTTGCCAAAGTTCTCTGCGAGAAACTCAATAGATTTGTTCTTTAGGTCCTTACCGGTAAATATGCCCAACTTGTACATCTTCTCGGCGGTGACTTTTCCAACTCCGTAAAATTTGCGTATGTCTAGATTTTCTAAAAATGGAATTACCTCTTCTGGGTTAACTGTTTTTTGTCCGTTTGGTTTGTTTATGTCACTCGCAACTTTGGCAATAAACTTATTAATAGATATACCTGCCGATGCATTTAAGCCCGTTTTTTCAAGAATACGTTGTCTAATCTCAGTGGCGAGCATAGTTGCCGAAGGATTACCTTTTTTGTTGATCGTTACATCAAGATAGGCTTCATCTAGAGAAAGCGGCTCTACCAAATCTGTATATTCAAAAAAGATGGATCTTATTATTTGTGAGATTTCTTTATACCGTTCAAACCTTGGTTTTACAAAGGTTAAATGCGGGCAGTTTTTTTTAGCGAGAAATCCGCTCATGGCACTACGGACACCAAATTTTCTAGCTTCATAATTTGCGGCCGAGACCACTCCTCTTTTTTCACTACCACCCACAGCCAACGGTTTCCCTTTTAAATCAGGATTGTCCAATTCTTCAACAGATGCATAAAAGGCATCCATATCCACATGGATAATTTTTCGTAACGGCATTTCATTGGGCATAAGCAAATTTAAGACTTATCTTAGTTTAAGTATAGAAGTTTTACCCATTGATATGATAGAAATAGAACGTAAATTTTTAGTAAAATCTGAAGCTTATAAAGCTAGAGCAAGTACTAAAACACGAATTGTTCAAGGTTTTTTAAATACGGATCCTAACAGAACGGTTAGAGTACGAATAAAAGGAGATATAGGGTATATAACCGTTAAAGGGAAATCTAACGATACCGGTACATCTAGGTTTGAATGGGAAAAAGAAATATCTGTAGAAGAAGCAGATGTATTATTGAAATTGTGTGAAAAAGGGATTTTAGAAAAATCTAGATATGAAATTCCTTTGGGTGATCATTTATATGAGGTTGACGAATTTTACGGAGATAATCTAGGATTAACAGTTGCTGAAATAGAATTGAATGCTGAAAACGAATTGTTTGCCAAACCAGATTGGTTAGGCAAAGAAGTTACTGGAGAGGTGAAATATTACAACTCTCAATTGAGTAAAAATCCTTTTATTAACTGGAAGTAAATTAAAAAGGGTAATTAATTAGCTCTTTTAATTCCTTCTAATGGTACAATAATTAAATGTTCTAATAATTCTTCTGTAGTATAACTATCAAAGAAGTCTCGGTTTGGTAAAAGTATCTCATTGATTCGCAGTAGAAATAATTCGCAAATCAGTTTTATATTTATGTTGCTTCTTAATTGGCCGTTATTCTTAGCTTCTTGTAAAAGGTCAAGAACATAAGTCCAAACTATGGCTTTAACAAAATCATCATATGATTTATAAGCAATAGGATAATACTTCTTAAGGCTAATTAAAAAATTAGGACTTAAGTTTCTTAGTTCTTTAAGTCCTACGCTATAAATATGAATAATTTTGGTAAACGGGTCAGATGATGACTCAGGTAATTGAAAAAAACCACTCATTTTCTCATGAGTGTTATTAAGTAAAAGTGTAACGCTCTCTTGGACTAAATTGTTTTTGTTTTCAAACAATTCGTACAACGTTTTCTTAGAGATGCCAAGGGTCTCAGCAACATCATCCATTCCGACCCTTTTGCATTCATACTTAGAGAAAAGCATTAGAGCTAACGCTACACATTCACTTTTTTTCTGCATTGTAACAATATCAAAAGCCTATTGCCATCCCCCGCCAAGAGAGCGATATAATTCAACTGTAGCTGATAATTGAGAGAATTTGTTGTTTACTAAATTTAACTCAGCATTTAAAGAATTCTCTCTTGCAGTTAACAAATCTAAATAGGTTAGGTAACCACTATTCAACAATTCTTCAGAATTACTTTCGGCTCTTTTTAATGCCGATACTTGTTTAGAGATATAAGCCTCTTTTTCAATAGAAATATTGTAATCATATAAAGCTTCAGAAACTTCTTTTCCGGCACTTAAAAGCGCTTTTTTAAAGCTTAACAAAGATTGTTCTTGTTGAACTTGAGCAACTTCATAAGCCGTTCTAATTTTTCTGCCATTAAATATTGGCTGTGTTAAACCACCAACCAGATTAGCGAATATTGAACTAGAATCTATCCAATTATCAAGATCTAAACTTTGAAATCCGCCTTGTGCAGATAACGTTATAGATGGGTAAAAGTTACTTCTAGCAACGTTCGTTAATTCAAAACTATTTACTAAGCTATATTCCGCCTGCATAATATCAGGTCTGTTTCGAAGTAAAAGAGCAGGTACACCTAATTGCATTTCGTTAGCTAAAGACTGCTCGTCTAGTGAACTGCGCTCGTAAGTTTGTGGTTCTTCACTTAATAAAATGCTCAAGGTATTTTCAGCTTGATAAAGTAGATTTTTAAGGTCTAACAATTGACTTTGAGCACTATATAGTTGTGCTGCAGTTTGGTCAACACCAACCTGATTTGCTTGTCCCGCCTCTTTCAACGCAGAAATCGTTTCTAAACTTTTAGAACGGTTTTCAATTGTTTCTTCAGTAACGGAAATTTGCTTGTCTAAAGCCAATATCTGATAATAAGTAGTAGCAATTTGCGCCACTAAACTAGTTTTTACAGCTTTATGTGCCGCTACTGTTTGTAAGTAACTTGCATCACTAGCACGTTTGGTACTTCTAATTTTCCCCCAAATATCTGCTTCCCAAGAAGCTGTGCCAGAGGTTTCATACTGATTAAAAGGCTGAGTGAAAAAACTACCAAACTGTCCGTTTTCACTTGTTCTGGCGGTTCTAGTTGCACTTGCGGCACCGCTTATAGTTGGTAAATAACCAGCTTTTCCCTGTTTAACATAAGCCTCTGCAGCCGCAATGCTCTGAAGAGCAATGCGAATGTCAAGGTTGTTTTCTAATCCTTTTTGAATATATGTCTTCAAATAAGAATCTGTAAAAAGGTCTTGGTAAGAAACCGAAGCGAAAGAAACACTGTCCTGAGGCAGATTATCTGTTCTGTAAAGATTTTCGGTTTCTACATTTGGTCGTTCATATGTTTTAGCGGTAAAACAAGACTGCAACAAAAGTGGCAGAAAGGCGACCAATATAATTTTATTAGATACTAATTTATTCATGATTTCTTTAGTTCTTAGATTCTTCAATAGCTTCTTGTGGAGCACCTGTAATACGTTCTTGCATAATTTGGAAAATAACATACAATGCCGGTATAACGAATACACCAAATATGGTACCTATTAACATACCACCAACAGCACTCATACCAATAGAACGATTTCCTACAGCACCAATACCAGATGATAGTGCCAACGGCATTAAACCAAGTATAAAGGCAAACGAGGTCATTAAAATTGGTCTAAGCCTTGCTTTTGCACCATCTATGGCGGAGTCAATAATAGACATACCATGTTTTCTACGTTGCAATGCAAACTCTACAATAAGAATGGCATTTTTAGAAAGTAAACCAATAAGCATAATCAATGCAATTTGGAAATAGATGTTATTTTCAAGTCCTGCCATGCTTACGAAACCAATAGCGCCTGCAATACCTACCGGTAATGAAAGTAAAATTGCTAATGGTAAAATATACGATTCGTACTGGGCACTTAGTAAGAAGTACACAAATACCAAACTCAAGATAAATATCATGATAGTTTGGCTACCCGCACTATTTTCTTCTTTAGTAAGACCAGAATATTCAAACGTATAATTGTTTGGTAAAACTTCGGCGGCTACTTCTTCGATTGCCTTAATAGCGTCCCCTGTAGAATAGCCAGGGTTCATTGCCCCGTTAATTTTTACAGAACTTAAAAGGTTAAATCTACTTACCACTTCAGGACCATATATTTTCTTTAACGATACAAACTGTGATACAGCAACAGATTCTCCATTGGCGTTTGTAACAAAAATATGATTCAATGAATTTTCATCTGCTCTATCTTCTGGCTTAGCTTGGATCATAACACGATATTGCTTACCAAACTTGTTGAAGTCTGTTGTATACAATCCTCCATAGTATCCTTGCATGGCACTGAAAACATCGGTAACCGCTAAACCTGCCATTTTTGTTTTTTCAACATCTACATCTAACTCATACTGAGGGAAATTTGCGTTGAAATTGGTAATAGCATATTGTACCTCAGGTCTTGCATTAATAGCACCTAAGAATTCATTGGTAACTTTATTGACTGTTTGCCAATCATCAGCATCTTTACTTTGCAAGTTCATTTCAAAACCGGTAGAGTTACCAAAACCACGAACGCTTGGCGGGGTAAAGAAGAATATTTTTGCATCTTTTAATCCCGCTGTTTTTGCGAATAGGCTTCCTACTACTTCTTGAACTGATTCTCCTTCACCTTCTCTCTCGCCCCAATCTTTAAGACGAAGCACAGAGAACCCGTAAGAACCACCGTTTACACTGTTCAAAATACTGAAACCTGTAATGTTCATACGTGCTTCAATGATATCCATAGATTGGTAGATAGAATCTAATTTCTTTACCGTTTTTTGTGTCTGTTCTAAAGTGGTACCAGGAGGCATTGTAACATCGGCAAATACAATAGCTTTATCCTCATTTGGAATAAAACCAGTAGGTGTTGATTGGAACAGCAAAAAGGCTATTACTCCAAAAACAGCAAGAGATACCCATGTTATCCATTTTCTTTTGGTAATGAAT
>TARA_R110002033_G_scaffold8962_1_pt1 | contig 42961 bp, 38 predicted proteins | sample TARA_R110002033 | Tara Oceans TARA_R110002033 (sample SAMEA4397051) | marine metagenome | biome: Polar Biome; feature: [SRF] surface water layer (ENVO:00010504); material: water (ENVO:00002006), including particulate matter (ENVO:01000060) such as... | depth 5 m
GAATGTTAAGGCGCGCAGCTAGACTTGATCGCATGCTCCCTAGATCGAATCGATCCAATTCCATTACCTTGGTCCATGCAGCAATAAAGTCTTTCACAAAACGTTCTTGTGAATCAGAGCATGCATAGACTTCTGCAATAGCACGAAGCTGAGAATTAGAACCAAATACTAAGTCCGCACGGGTCGCCGTCCATTTGATCTTACCAGTTGTACGGTCACGACCTTGGAACTCTTCCTCTTCTTCAGAAGTAGCAAACCATTTGGTTCCCATATCCAATAAATTCACAAAAAAATCATTGCTTAACACTTCTGGCTGCGTCGTCAGAACACCATGCTGAGATTGATCAACGTTGGCGTTCAATACTCGCAAACCACCTAACAATACCGTCATTTCTGGTGCAGAAAGCGTTAACAATTGCGCTCTATCTACCAACATTTCTTCGGCAGAAACAGTAAAATTGCCTTTCAAGTAGTTACGGAAACCATCCGCAGCTGGTTCAAGGAAAGCAAAAGAGTCCACATCAGTTTGCTCTTGAGACGCATCCGCACGACCTGGAGTAAATGGTACAGTCACACCATGCCCTGCTGCTTTTGCAGCTTGCTCAACACCAACAGAACCACCCAAGACGATCAAGTCAGCAAGGGAAACCTGTTTAGTAACATCTTTGCCATTAAACTCCGCTTGAATGCCTTCTAAAACAGACAATACTTTAGCCAGTTGCTCAGGCTGGTTTACGGTCCAATCTTTTTGTGGTGCTAAACGAATACGAGCACCATTTGCACCACCACGCATATCTGAGCCACGGTAGGTAGATGCAGAAGCCCAAGCAGTCGATACAAGCTGTGCAACCGTCAAACCAGAAGCCTGAACTTTTGCTTTAAGATCGACAATATCTTGATCATTCACGGTTACGTAAGTCACCGCTGGAATCGGATCCTGCCATACTAACTCTTCTTTTGGTAGCAATGGCCCAAGATAACGAGCAACTGGCCCCATGTCACGGTGAGTCAATTTGTACCAAGCACGAGCAAACGCATCGGCAAGTTGATCTGGATTCTCATAAAAACGTTTAGAAATCGGTGCGTATATCGGATCATCACGCAATGCCAAATCCGATGTAAACATAATTGGCGCATGACGTTTAGATGAGTCATGAGCATCTGGAACAGAATTAGCTGCCGCACCATCTTTAGGAGTCCATTGCCAAGCGCCTGCTGGGCTCTTCGTCAATTCCCAATCGTATTCAAATAAGTTTTCGAAGTAACCATTGTCCCAAGCTATTGGGCTTTTCGTCCAAGCGCCTTCAAGACCACTAGAAATAGTGTCGACACCTTTGCCCGTGCCCATACTATTGCTCCAGCCAAAACCTTGTTCGGCCATACCAGCCGCTTCTGGATCAACGCCAACTTGAGCGGCATCACCAGCGCCATGGGCTTTACCAAAAGTATGACCACCAGCAATCAAGGCTACGGTTTCTTCGTCATTCATCGCCATACGTTCAAAGGTATCGCGAATATCGCGAGCTGAAGCCAGCGTATCAGGCTTACCTTCTGGCCCTTCTGGATTAACATAAATTAGGCCCATTTGTACGGCAGCCAACGGATCTTCCAATTCACGGTCGCCAGAGTAACGTGGCGCATCATCTAGCCAAGTTTTCTCAGTTCCCCAATAAATGTCTTCTTCTGGTTGCCATACGTCAACACGACCACCAGCAAAACCAAAAGTTTTGAATCCCATGGATTCCAATGCACAGTTACCTGTTAAGATCATCAAATCTGCCCAAGAGATCTTACTGCCATATTTTTGTTTAATAGGCCAAAGCAATCGACGTGCCTTGTCTAAGTTAACGTTATCTGGCCAGCTGTTTAATGGTGCGAAACGTTGAGTACCTGACATCGCGCCGCCACGGCCATCTGCAGTACGATAAGTACCCGCACTGTGCCAAGCCATACGGATGAAAAATGGACCATAATGACCGTAATCGGCAGGCCACCAATCTTGAGAGTCTGTCATCAGGGCGAACAAATCTTGGCGAAGCGCTTCAAGATCCAAGCTATTAAACTCTTTGGCATAATCAAAATCTTCACCCATCGGGTTAGATTTCGGTGAATGCTGATGAAGAATATTTAAGTTCAACTGGTTCGGCCACCAGTCTTTGTTTGACGTACCGCGGCCCGATGATTGATTTGCACCTGCGGCACCATGATTAAAAGGACACTTACCTTCGTTTGACATTTTTTCTTTAGACATAGCGGTCTCTCCTGCTTGCTGCTTAGAACATTTTATTTTTCAATAACGCTTCATTAACTATAGTTATAAACTTAAAAAGAGTGAGTAACTAATAAATAAAAACTAAGAAGATAATAGCCTAAGCCAGCCACCCTACTATTTCATTGCTATTAAATAGTGCACTCAACATAGAAGAAGATATGCATTTAAGGCTCAGTAAAATCAGGAATTGTATAAAGTGCCTAATCATTTATTACTATTCTTAGTCATCTCGCCATAAACTCATCAGAGAAATAGTATTAATCCAAAACTGGTTCGCAAGTTGCTTATATACCGAAGGAAACCAAAAATAAGCGACTTTGACTTAATCATCATGGGAAACGACTATGACGCAATCAGATTATCCATTAATTGAAGTACCTCAAAATAAACGCCGAGGGCTACTCCCCATGGCAGTGATTCTGCTTGGGTTCACCTTTTTCACCGCAACCATGTGGGCCGGGGGTACATTAGGAACGGCGTTTTCATTTTCAGAATTGCTCTTCGTTATTCTAATCGGTAATTTGCTTCTTGGCCTTTATGCTTCTTGTTTAGCATTCATTGCCTATAAAAGTGGCCTAAACAGCGTACTAATGGGGAGGTTTTGCTTTGGTGAAATTGGCAGCAAGTTGGCAGACTTCATCCTTGGCTTCACTCAAATTGGCTGGTACGCATGGGGAACAGCAACGCTTGCTATTGTGTTAGTCAAAATTACGGACATACCAGAAGCATGGCAAACGCCCCTAATGATTATCTTCGGCATGGCTTTTTGTATTACCGCCATGATTGGTTTTCGAGGCATGGATATTTTATCCAGAGTAGCTGTTCCTGCCATGCTCGTTTTTATTTTAATTAGCCTTTACACAGGATTAGTCGATGTTGGTGGTATATCCGCCTTGTTTGACATTGAGCCAACACAAAGTTTGAGTTTCACCGCTGCCATCACCCTAGTTATTGGTACTTTCGTAAGCGGTGCGACTCAGGCAACGAATTGGAGTCGCTTTGCTAATAGCGGAAAAGTCGCTGTTTGGGCAACTATGGGGGCATTCTTTATAGGCAATGGTTTGATGGTATTAACTGGTGCGCTTGGTACGTTAATTTATCAACAAGCCGACATTGTCGACGTCATGCTAGCGCAAGGTTTTATGGTGCTGGCTGTACTTATGTTGTTTCTCAATATTTGGACAACTCAAGACAACACTATTTACAACTTTGCCGTCGCAGGTTGTAACCTTCTTCGAACTGATAAACGTCGAATTGTGACCGTCGCTGGCGCAGCCATTGGCACAGTCATGGCGGTGTTTGGAATGTACAACTTCCTCATTCCTTTTCTGGTTTTGTTGGGAACATTTATTCCGCCTATTGGTGGTGTAATCATGGCTGACTTTTTGTTGCGCCATAAAGGCCAATACCCATTGCTAGCCAATGCTAAGCTACCCGCTTTTAATTGGATTGGACTTGGCTCTTATGTCATTGCGTCTGCTGCAGCCTATGCGTCTCCGGTGATGCCACCTATTATTGGGGTCTTTGTGGCAATTGTTACTTATGGCATATTATCTTTTCTATCCCATAGACAAGCAGTAACCGTATTAGGAAATCAATGAGTATTTGTTGCGTAGACATACCTCGTTTACCCGGCCTCGAAAGCATTATCTTTCGAGCCGGTTTAACTGGCGGCCAACGCATTGTTCGTTGGCCTTATGTAGCAGAAAATGATTCGATTCAACCTTGGGTAAGTGGCGGTGAACTGGTTTTTGTGACCGGAATTAACCACCGCCGCACTGAAAGAAATCTCTGCCAGATGGTAAAAGAAGCGGTAAATAGCAATGTCGCTGGACTGGTTATTTTGACTGGTCCAGAATTTATCCAGCAAATTCCTAACAGTGTATTGGAGCTTGCGAATCAGCATCAGCTTCCCATATTAGAACAGCCTTATAGTCTAAAAATGGTGCTGGTTACAGAAGTCATCAGTAATGCTATTGTTCAAGACAACCTACTAGGGAAGTCAGTTCGGCTATTTTTGACCAAGTTAATAAATGGGTTTGATCAAGCACCAGAGTTAATCCATTTACGCGCTGGGGATTTAGGCATCAGTGACAACTGCCCTTTTGCAACATTGGCATTAAGAATTAGTCATATTAATCCCAAAACAGACGACCCGAATTATCAGTTACTCCACTTCAACCATGAACTAGAACAACACCTAGGCAGCATTTTAAAACGCAGACAAATTGACTGGCCGGTTCTAAATTATGAAAAAGACCTACTGGCTATTTGGCCTGTCACTGAAAACGATACCTCTGAGCTTTATGATGAATTGGAGCAAGTACTAAGCTTGTTGCAAAAGCGCTTTCCACAACTCGTGCTATGTATTGGTGTGAGCGAACGTAAAACAGGCTTAGATAAGTTAGCCGAAGCAACAGAACAAGCTCGGCAAGCATTACAATTCGCAATCAAACATCAGCACCAGCGTATTTTTTTCTACGAACAGCTAGGCATTGCTCGTTTATATGCAGCCATTCCAAATCGCGGTCTACTAGCAGATTTTTGCAAGCAACATTTAGGCGAATTATGCTTTGCTCGTGACGATGCAACTCTTGAAATGAAAAGCACACTAAATCACTACTTCAACCACTTTGGGCATTTGCAACAAACAGCCGACGCAATGAGTGTCCACAGAAATACACTAAATTATCGCCTTAATAAAATAGAACAACGTTTAGGCTACTCTCTACAAGACCCATTTTTACGACTCAATTTACAAAATGCACTACTTATTGAACAAGTATTATTTCACCATCACAACATTGAAGAACAGGCTAGCACGCCTGCTCTGCACCACGATTGAGGTTTTTTATGCATGTTATCAACGCCCGTTTACGCCAACGTCCAGAACTATTTTCCATCCACATTGACGAAGGACGTTTCAGTAAAATTGAAGCACAAGAAAGCACGTTAGCAGCAACTGACAATGCAATTGATGCCAACGGTAAATTAGTTTGTGCGCCTTTTGTCGAGCCACATATTCACCTTGATGCAGCCTTAACGGCAGGCGAACCCGAATGGAATCAAAGCGGTACACTTTTCGAAGGCATTGAGCGCTGGAGTCAGCGCAAGCCAATGTTAAATGAAGCCGACATCCGCCGTCGTGCATTGTCCACAATAGAACTACTGGTGCAAAACGGTGTACAAGCAATTCGAACTCATGCGGATACAACAGACCCGACTTTAATCGGCGTTCGCACACTTTGTGCTCTTCGCGATGAGCTAAAAGACAAAATCGATTTACAAGTAGTTGCCTTTCCGCAAGACGGCATGCTGTCTTATCCAAATGGCTTAAAGCTGATGGAAGAAGCCTTGGAAATTGGCGCTGATGTGGTCGGCGGAATTCCACACTTTGAATACACACGTGAATTGGGTGAAAAATCCGTCAAATTAATAATAGAGCTAGCAAAAAAATACGACCGATTAGTGGATGTTCATTGTGACGAAATCGATGATCCAAATTCTCGTTTCTTAGAATTTCTTGCCTGTGAAGCTTTATTTCATGACATGGGATCTAAAGTAACTGCAAGCCACACCACAGCCATGCATTCTTATGACAACGCCTATTGCTCAAAACTGTTTCGTCTATTAAATAACTCCGGCATTAACTTTATATCCTGCCCAACCGAAAGCATTCACTTACAAGGTCGTTTTGACACTTACCCTAAGCGTCGTGGAGTGACGAGAGTCAAAGAGCTTCGAGAAGCCAACATCAACATCTGTTTGGGTCAGGACTCAATCTTCGACCCTTGGTACTCACTCGGGAATGGCAAGCTACTGCGCACATTGGATTACGCCATGCACATCTGCCAAATGATGGGTTACCAAGACTACGCCAGCGCTCTAGATATGATCACCGACAACAGTGCTCGCACTATGTGTTTGCAGGGATATGGGATAGAAGTGGGCAACGCGGCCAACTTTATTTTACTGGAAGGACATGATGACTACAGTGTCCTGCGTCAGCAAGGGGAAGTATTACTGTCTGTACGTCACGGTGAAATTATTATGCAGCGCCAACCATCTCAGGTGATAACTCAACCTTGGATTACACAAGCGATAAAATAATCAATAATTCAATAACCCGTTCAAAAAAGGTGAGCGATCTAGTTCTCTCATCTTTTTTGAACGTCCAACTTTTATTAAGTACAAAATAAGTAGTCATTAATAAAACAAAAGATTAGATCAAAATTTGATGATTTTTTTGCGCTTACAAACATCCTTTCCTAGACTGTAAATAACTTACAAAATGATAAAGGATTATATATGCGCGTCCATTCAATTCGAATCAAGATGATGCTTCCAATCATCTTTCTTTCGCTTATTTTAATCTCTCTTTTTGCCTTTATGATGCTAATGAGCAACATACAAAAGAATAATATGAAGTTACAGGCTGAACATTATTTCGAAGCCATTTCAGAAGTGTTAAATGCTGACCGCGACATATATCAAGCACGACTTGCACAAGAGAAAATGCTCGATGGACAAGGGCCAAAAAATGGCAATGAAGCCGATTTTAGGGAAAACGCCCAACAAGTTTTTGATCGTTTTCAACTTTATAGACAATACCTTGCGGACGAACCAAAAGATCTTCTCGCGCCTTTTGACTCTTTTAATACGCTTTATAACGAATGGCTAAAATCAAGTGAGAGTCTCATTGACACCTCAAAAGGCAGCGTTCAGTTTTCTGAAACAATGATAGCTTTAGATAATAAGTTCCAAGTCATTCGCAATATGCTTGATCAAGCCGGGGAAAAACTACGAAAGCACACTCATGATATACAAAACCAAATAAATTCCGCTGCGGAACTTAATAACTATGTAGAAGCAATTACAGAAGTATTGAATGCGGATAGAGATTTGTACCAAGCACGTTTAGCACAACAAAGAATAATTAATGGCATTGGCGATCGTACTGATAATAAAGAAGACTTCAAACTAAATTCTGCGCAAGCATTGGAAAGGTTTAGAGCATATCGAGGCTATCTTATTCATGAAACTGACCTAACAAAACCTTATAGTGAATTCGATGTACTTTTCAATGAATGGTTTGAAGGGAGTCTACTTCATTTTGAGTCTCCTGAGGCCCAAACGTCTAATCAACTTCCACAAGAAATAATAAATGCTGATGAAAAATTTGCGGCTATTCGTTCACTCTTGGACAAAGCTGGTGAAACAGTTAGAAAACATTCCAGAGAAATAGAAGAGATAACCAAACAGAATATTGCCCGCAACCAAGAAATAGCCATGATAGTGACAGCAATAGCCTTTGTTATTGCTCTTATTTTTGGCTATCTCATTCCTCTAAAGATTACTCGAAATGTAGAAAGCATGGGGCGTCGTATTCGAGAGATAGCCGAAGGTGATGGTGATTTAACACAACGAATCAACTCAAGTGCTAAAGATGAACTTGGCGATCTAGCTAAAGAATTTGACGGCTTTGTTGAACAACTAAGATCAATCATTAGCAATATACATAAACAATCATCAGCTCTTGGCAGCATGACAACTGAATTAAAAAGCGCCTCTGAAACCACAAACAATATTACTCATGCTCTAGTGAATGCTTCAACAGCTATGATTAGTGCCGGACAGGAAATGAACGTATCAAATCAACAAATGTCGGAAGTAGCAAAAGATACGGCAACAGAAGCAACCACTTCGAGCCAATTAACTGAACAAGGTATTCTAGCGGTAAATACATCACATAAAGCTATTTCGAGCTTAATCAGCAATATCGAAGAGTCATTAAAGCGAGCTGAAGAGTTAGAAAAAAGCTCAGAGAATATCTCGTCTGTGCTTGAAGTCATTAGAAATATTGCCGAGCAAACCAATTTACTCGCTCTAAACGCAGCCATAGAAGCCGCCCGTGCTGGTGAGCAAGGGCGAGGATTTGCCGTCGTCGCTGATGAAGTGAGAACCTTAGCAACTCGAACTCAAAAGAGTACGGATGAAATAGAGACGATCATCGAACAACTTAAGCTGAATGTTAAAGAGTCCTCTATCTCCACTCAAAACAGCCGCGATAATGCCGACAATACCGCATCAAATTTTGATAACGTCATCAACATCTTTGACGCGCTCAATCATTCCTTTGAAAAAGTACAACAAATGGCTTCAAAAACAGCCCAAGCTACAATCGAACAAGCGACTTTGTCTGACGACATAAATCAAAGCCTTATGTTATTGAAAGAGCAAACTGATGGTGTGAAGGATGTCTCAATTCTAATAAACAAACAGTCCACACAAATAACAGATTTGTATAAAACACTAAATAATGAAGTAGGAAACTTTAAAGTCTAGAGATACTGAATAACGAAAAAAGTGCGATTAAAGTTGCATATTGCTCTTTAACAATAGCCGTTAAAGAGCAATACAATAAATTACTACTTCGTGATTGGACAGTTTTCCATACCAACACGATACGTTGAAACCATTCCTGTACCACCGTATTTATGAAATGCGGTGAAGGCACTATAACTCGGCTTATAAGTCACTGTGTAATTCATGCTGATTTGTGAGCCATAATTACCACAGCAGTTCGCGCTTACTGATGCATCTTGATTAATAATTTGAAAATCCTCAAGATTGTACTTTTCTGCGAAAGCAATGAGCTGCTCGGTTTTGGCTTGATAAATCGCCCCTACATCAACGTCACTATTAGGCTGAAGGTTTTCCATATAAGACACTGAGGTCATGTCTTTGGCTTCACAAATAGACGCTTCAGTGGTTTCTTCAGCAACTAGCAAACTGGAGGATAAAGCTGCAGGCACAGCAATGAACAACGCAGTCAAAAGAGTTTTCATAATAAACATCCTATGTGATTTGAAATATATCCATTAATGCAATGACATTCATTACACGGATTAATTAAAAGACTTTTACCCAAGAAATGTTAACACGAATTAACGGAGCTAATAGCAACATTAACTCTGTTCTAATTTATGGGTTAATAACCAAGTTTTCCGCTTTACCATTGGCGAAAGCCAGGACATTTTCAAAAGCAATTTTGAAATAAAGCTCATAGCTGGCTTTTTCAACGTAACCAATATGCGGTGTACAAAGTACATTTGACAGAGACAACAAAGGCTCATTATTAGTATTCGCAGGTTCTGTTTCGAATACATCAACGGCAGCACGTTTACTTGGATTTGAAGACATCTCACGATACAAAGCACCATTTTCGACTAGCTCAGCACGACTGGTGTTCACTAACAAAGAGTCAGATTTCATCAAAGCCAAATCAGCTTGCGTCACAATAGCTTTGGTTACGTCATTGAGTCGCAAATGCAAAGTTATAATATCTGCAGTTTGAAAGAATTCTGCCTTTGATGGTGCGGCTAAAAACCCATGTTCTTGCGCCAACATTCTAGAGCTTTCACTTCCCCAAACCAGTACCTTCATGCCGAAAGCTTTCGCGTATTGTGCGATACGTTGGCCGATTTTACCGTATCCCCAAATTCCCAAAACAGATCCGCTTAAGACTCGACCTAATCCTAAGGAACCTGACTGCTGCCAGTAACCTTGTGAAAATTGTGCTACATACTCGGGAATATGTCGACTCGCCGCCATAATCAAACCCCAACATAACTCTGATGGTGCAACCGGAGAACCAACACCTTCCGCCACAGCCACACCATATTTATGGCAAAGCTTGGCATCAATGTGATTACTAATTTTTCCTGTTTGGCTAATAAGTTTTAAATTAGGCAAGTTAGCAAGCAATTCTTCCGAAATAACCGTACGTTCGCGTATCAAAACAAGCGCATCAAAACCCTTTAGATTGGTGACTAAATCTTCAGCATTTGTAAAACTCTCATTAAATACATGTACATCATGGCCTTGTAAAACATTGAAGCATGCAAGATCTTTAACACTATTTTGATAGTCATCTAATATTGCTATTTTCACGAAACAATCCTCGTTTACTCATCTGATATCGCTTGGTTAATGTTGCTTATCATCGACCAAGATAGTACAAAACACCAGAGCAAAAAAAGCCCCGCACATGGAGGGGCTAAAGACAGAGATTACAATTTGCTGTTCTAGAGCAAGGAGGCACACAACTTCATGTACTTAGTTCAATATTACTTAAACGCGCTCGAATACAGTCGCTATACCCTGCCCCATACCAATACACATGGTTGCTAGGCCAACGGTCGCGTCTTTTTCACGCATAACATTTAGCAAGGTCGTTGAAATGCGAGTACCAGAGCAACCAAGCGGATGACCAAGGGCAATCGCGCCACCGTTCAAGTTCACTTTATCATCGACAAGATCCAGCAAACCAAGATCTTTAAGTACTGGAATAGACTGGGCAGCGAAGGCTTCGTTTAGCTCGACAATATCAATATCGGCAATCGTCAAACCCGCGCGTTTTAGCGCTTTTTTCGTTGCTGGAACTGGACCATAACCCATAATCGCTGGATCACAACCCGCCACTGCCATGCTGCGTACTTTAGCAATTGGCGTTAGGCCAAGCTCTTCGGCTTTCTTAGCAGACATCATCAGCATAGCTGATGCACCGTCAGACAAAGCAGAAGATGTACCCGCGGTCACAGTACCGACTTTCGGCATAAATACAGGAGCCAAACTTGCTAAAGATTCCATAGACGTTTCTGGACGAATGACTTCATCTACTTCCACTAGGATCTTGTTGCCATCAGCATCATGACCTTCAATAGAAACGATTTCGTTATTGAAACGACCTTGCAAAGTGGCTTCGTGAGCAAGACGATGTGAACGTACCGCAAAGGCGTCTTGCGCTTCACGACTAACACCGTGCATTTTACCCAACATTTCCGCCGTCACACCCATCATCATGGAGGCTTTCGCCATATGTTTTGATAACGCTGGGTTTACATCTACCCCATGCATCATGCCAACGTGACCCATGTGCTCTACGCCACCGACGACAAACACATCGCCTTGTCCTGTCATAATAGCTTGAGCCGCCGTATGAATAGCTGACATAGATGAACCACAAAGGCGGTTCACGGTTTGTGCCGCACACGTAATAGGCAAACCTGCTAACAAGGACACAGCACGCGCCATGTTAAAGCCTTGTTCTAAGGTTTGGTTAACGCAACCCCAGATTAAATCTTCAACGTCTTTTTGATCCACATTTGGATTACGTTTGAACAATTCTTTTACTAGCGCTGCAGATAAGTTTTCTGCTCGTACATTACGAAATACGCCATTTTTCGTTTTACCCATTGGTGAGCGAACGGCGTCGATAATTACGACATCATTTGGATTCAGTTTCATGGAAATTCTCCTATAGCCTATGGGAAATTATGCGCCGTAATAAGTGTCGTTGTTTTTCGCCATGTCTCGCATTTTTGCGGTTGGCTCGTACAACTTACCTAAGTGGCTGTATTTGTCTGCAAGGTCACAAAAGGCCTGCAGTCCCATTTGGTCTAAGTAGTGCAGAGCACCGCCAAGGTATGGAGGGAAACCAATACCGTAAATCAATCCCATGTCCGCTTCTGCCGCCGATGCCACGATATTTTCTTCAAGGCAACGTACTGTTTCAATACAAAGTGGAATCATCATGCGTGCCACTATGTCGTCTTCGCTCAACTCAGATTTCGACACAACTATGGAAGAAAGCAAAACATCGATTTCTTCATTAAAAATTTTCTTCGGTTTGCCTTTACGATCTGGCTCGTAGGTATAAAAACCTTTACCGTTTTTCTGACCATAACGCTCTAGCTCGAATAAACAATCTACTGCGTTTGTGCCTTCATGCTTCATACGATCTGGGAAGCCTTCTGCCATGACCTGATCCGCATGATAAGCCGTGTCGATACCAACCACATCAAGTAAATAAGCTGGCCCCATTGGCCAACCGAATTTTTCCATGGTTTTATCAACCACTTGGAAATCCGCGCCTTCTTGCATCATCAAGGAGAAACCAGCGAAGTAAGGGAACAACACACGATTAACAAGGAACCCTGGGCAGTCATTTACCACAACAGGTGTTTTACCCATGGCTTGAGCATAAGCAACCGTTTTGGCGATTGCAGCATCGCTGGTTTTTTCACCGCGGATAACTTCTACCAACGGCATACGATGCACTGGGTTAAAGAAGTGCATACCACAGAAGTTTTCTGGGCGTTTAAGATCTTTTGCCAATTCAGTAATGGAAATAGTGGACGTGTTCGATGTCAAAATAGCGTCGTCAGCTATCTTAGTTTCTACTTCAGCCAAAACCGATTTTTTGATTTTGACGTTTTCAACAACCGCTTCGACTACTAGATCAACATGTTCAAATTCGCCATAGCTCAAAGCAGGAACAATTGCGTTCATGGCTTTAAAGGCTTTTTCGGTGGTTAAACGTCCGCGCTCTACTTGACCATTGAATAGCTTATTCGCTTCGCTCAAACCTAACTCTAAGGCTTCAGGACGAATATCTTTCATGATAATCGGCGTGCCTTTTGACGCAGACTGATAGGCAACACCGCCGCCCATAATACCTGCGCCCAATACCGCTGCTTGCTTAACAGGCGTCGCATTTTTCGCGTATTTGCCTGCCGTTTTCTTGATCTGTTGATCACTTAAGAACAAGTTCACCAAGGATTTAGCAACAGGGCCTTTAGCAAGTTTAATAAAGCCTTTGATTTCGGTATCAAGGGCTTTTTCCATATCTTGGCTAATGCCTTTTTCAATGGTTTTAATCGCTGCCATTGGTGCAGGATAATGTTTACCTGCTTTCGCACCAACCACACCGCGAACGGACTCAAAAATCATCATTTTTTCAATGGGAGAAAACACCATTGGCGCACGTAATTCATCACGACGAGCATGATAATTCAACTTGCCATCAAGCACCTGCTGAATAAGATGACGAGCGGATTCATTGACTTTCGCAGCAGGCACAACGGCATCAACCGCACCATCTTTAAAGGCATCTTCACTGCGTTTTTGAGCGCCACCACAAATCCATTCACAAGCATTATCGGCACCGATCAGACGAGGTAAACGAACAGTACCGCCCCAACCAGGGTAAATACCCAATTGCGTTTCCGGCAAACCAATTTTCGCTGTACTCGCCATGATGCGATAATCACACGCCAACGCCAATTCCATACCGCCACCAAGCGCAACACCATTGATGGCTGCTACGGTTGGGCAGCATAGGTTTGAAATATCATTAAAAATACTGTGTGCGTGACGCAATTTATCAGCTAAATCATCGTCCTCAAGTTTGAACCAAGAAGTAAATTCAGTGATGTCCGCTCCTACTACAAAAACATCTTTTGCGCTGGCAAATATAACACCTTGTAGATCGTCAATGTGTTTTAGCGCAGTAACGGCTTCGGCCAATTCATTCAAGGTAAGACTATTGAATTTATTGACCGATTCACCGACCAAATCCAGAGTGACGGTTGCCACGCCGGCATCATCGACTGCAACCTTGACTGCTTGTCCTTCGAAAATCATGCTGGTCTCCAATTATTTTTATTTTGATAGCGGTGAAACTATCTTTCACCGCTATCCGGTATTTAAAAGCTGTTTAAGCCTTGTCAAAAGCTTAAACAGGCGACGTTCTATTAAAAAATTACAGGCTTTTTTCTAGCTCTGGCACGGCATCAAACAAATCGGCTACCAAACCATAATCTGCTACTTGGAAAATAGGTGCGTCTTCGTCTTTGTTGATGGCAACAATCACCTTGGAGTCTTTCATACCAGCTAAATGCTGGATCGCACCAGAAATACCGACCGCGATATACAGATCCGGCGCAACGGTTTTACCCGTTTGACCGACTTGTAAATCGTTCGGTACAAAACCAGCATCCACAGCGGCACGGGAAGCACCAATAGCAGCGCCTAGTTTGTCTGCGACACCTTCCAATAATTTGAAGTTCTCGCCATTGCCCATGCCTCGACCACCAGAAATAATTACACTGGCAGCGGTCAATTCAGGACGATCAGACTCGGCTAATTGCTCTTTCACAAAACGACTACGATCTGAAGCAATAACTTGAGAAAGCACTTGTCGCTCAGCATTTCCGCCGGTGCTAGCTGCGGCATCAAAACCAGTTGTACGAATAGTTAGTACTTTTACCGCATCGGTTGTTTTGACGGTAGCAATGGCATTGCCTGCATAGATTGGGCGTACAAAGGTGTCCGCTGCTTCGACTTTGATCACATCGGACAACTGAGCCACATTCAATAGTGCAGCCACACGCGGCAAGGTATTTTTACCTGTCGTTGTTGCCGGGGCTAAAATGTGTTCGTAGTCGCTAGAGACTTCAACCACCAATTTAGAAACATTTTCTGCCAACTGATGCTCATAAGCGGCATTGTCAGCGACCAATACCTTGGTGACGCCAGCCACTTGTGAAGCCTGCTCGACGACGGTTTGGCATTCAAAACCGACAACCAATACATGAACATCAGCATCAATTTGTGTTGCTGCGGTCACTGTGTTTAAGGTCGCAGGCTTTAGAGATTTGTTATCGTGTTCTGCAATGATTAAAACGCTCATGACACCACCTTCGCTTCATTTTTAAGTTTGTCTACTAACTCAGCAACAGAGCCAACTTTAATACCACCAGCGCGTTGTGGCGGCGGCGTAACAGATACGATGCTGACATTAGACCCAACTTCCACGCCGAGATCGGCAGGTGTTTTTACATCCAATGGTTTTTTCTTCGCTTTCATAATATTAGGCAGAGAAGCAAATCGCGGCTCATTTAGACGAAGGTCTGTGGTAACAACCGCTGGCAGCGTAATAGCCAAGGTTTGCAAACCACCATCAATTTCACGAGTAACTTGCGCTTCACCATTTTCAATAGCAACCTCAGATGCAAATGTCGCTTGAGGATAATCCAATAAAGCAGCAACCATCTGGCCGGTCTGGTTATTATCAGAATCGATCGCTTGCTTACCCATAATAACCAAATCAGCGGCTTCATCTTGAGCAACTTTGGCAATAAGTTTGGCAACAGATAAAGAATCTAAACCATCTTCTGTTTCAACCTGAATAGCACGGTCTGCTCCTAATGCCATTGCTGTACGCAAGGTTTCTTGGCAAGACTTTGAACCAACAGATACAACCACAACCTCAGAAGCAACGCCTTTCTCTTTTAAGCGAATAGCTTCTTCCACCGCGATTTCACAGAAAGGGTTCATGGACATTTTGACATTGGTAAGATCGACCGCTGTGTGGTCGGATTTGACTCGAACTTTGACGTTGTAGTCTATGACTCGCTTTACAGATACTAAGATTTTCATAAGCCCCTCGTATTTATTATTAAGTTCTGTCTTAAGCATTCAACCTTAGTTTTCACTAGATTGATTGCATATTAATATTCCCTATCAATAGAACTCTTCACTTACCCTCTATAGTAGTTTGGGAATGGTTTTCATCAATAACAAAAAAGCGCCAGTTAACTGACAAAAATATTCAAGCTTCGTTCAGAAGCGCGCATTATCTGCTAAAAAGGTTCCGAACCCTTTTAACCCAATTAGTCTAGCCTTAATAACAAAAAAGCCCCACTGATAAGTGAGGCTTTACAGAAATCATTAAAAGACATTACTTATTACGCGACAAAAACGCAGTAAAAGCTTGATGTGCCTCTGTTGAACGTAGACGATCTTTAAAAATTCGACCTTCTCGCATCAAGGCCATTTGAACATCATCCTGCGCTCGATATTTCAATAGATCCTTACTTAAAGCTACAGCTTCAACAGGCAGCGCTGCTGTTTTCTCAGCATAAAACAATGCCATTTTATAGGCTTCGCCCTCTTCACATAAGTGATTAATTAGCCCCAACTCGTAGGCTTGCGTCGCATCAACAACGTCACCCAACACAAGTATCTCAAAGGCTTTTTGATGACCTACTAACTGAGGAAGCAAATGACTCGACGCCGCTTCTGGCACCAAGCCTAGTTGTACAAATGGAAACTGTAAACGCGCCCCTCGAGAAGCAAGAACCAAATCACAATGAAGCAACATGGTTGCGCCAACACCAACAGCTCGGCCTTCAACACCCGCTACTAGTGGTTTTTTATAGCTGGTTAAGACTTGCAAGAAAGCCATGATAGCTTCCATTTTTTCTGGCGTTTGGGCAATCTGAACAAATTCATTAATATCATTTCCCGAAGAAAAATCATTCCCCGCGCCATGCATTAAGGTCACCTTTACTTCAGGATTAAGCTCTGCACGACGTAGTGCATTAGTTAGTGCCTGATACATGTCCAATGTAATCGCGTTTTTCTTTTCAACTCGATCTAAGCACAAAATCTGCACACCAGACTCAATGCTTTCAGTAACAAAATCACTCATTACTGACTCTCCTGTGATGGTAACTTAAGTACCTGTTCATCGACCAATTTACGAACCATTGGACCGTCTTCAGACCAACCATGACAACTATTAATTAACTTAGTCACAGCTGATGAAACTTGATCTGGATACTTTTCTCCCAGAGGTCCCCACATAGTTTGAAACGCCGTTGTAGCGACGACAGGGAAAAGCTCTAATACATGAGTACACCCGACTTTTCCGCTAAAGGTTTCTTTTAACCAACGACTCCAACCGGGTCCAATACGAGTCCCCTTTAGAATCGAAAAACTAGGTGCTGCGCCACCACAGTTAGGAAAAGGATAGGAATCCATAGTCACCGACACCTCTTTGATTAAAAAGGTATCGTCTAACGTCAAACAAGCGCGAATATCATGAAAAGGACTGCCTTCCGGCACCAAGCTGTCATCAAATTCACGCTTTACATTATAGGACTTAAGATCCTGCATACTTGCTTCAATATCCCATAGACCGTCTTCGCGTAAAAAACCATAGGACTCTATGCAACGTCGATGCATTAGCTTACGTTTAACCTGTGCCACTATTGCTCTCCCAATCACTTCAAAAGGCGTTAAACGTAAGCGTTAAGCCTGCTCTTGTTCGCGCAAGGCACGACGCAAAACTTTACCCACGTTGGTCTTTGGTAACTCTTTGCGAATTTCAACAAATTTAGGAACCTTATAAGCAGCAAGATTTTCTTTGCAGTATATGCGCAAGGCCTTTTCATCAAGTGTTTCAACATTCGCCCTTAAAACAACAAAAGCTTTTACGGACTCACCCGTTTTATCGTCTGGCACACCAATAGCGGCGGATTCCAGAATCGACGGATGAGAAGAAAGACAATCTTCCACTTCAGTTGGGTACACATTGAAGCCAGATACGATGATCATATCTTTCGCACGATCGACGATTTGTAAGTAACCATCAGGGTGCTGCATAGCAATATCGCCTGTGATTAAAAAACCATCTTCTGTCATGACTTCTCGGGTCGCCTCTTCACGGTTCCAATAGCCTTTCATCACCTGAGGTCCACGTACGCACAACATACCCGATTCCCCTTGTGGCAAGGTTTCACCATCACGCCCTTGAATCTTAATATCCGTCTCAGAAACAGGTAGGCCGATCGTACCAATACGCTCCTTACCAATAGGATTAAAAGACACAACTGGTGACGTTTCAGTTAAGCCATAACCTTCTACTATTTTGCAGCCAGTGATTCTCTCCCACTCATCCGCAGCTGCATGAGTTAGAGGCATGCCTCCAGAGCAGGTTAGCTTAAGAGTTGAAAAATCGAGTGCTTTGAATTCCGCTTTATTGCATAGCCCTACAAACAAGGTATTCAAACCAACAAAGCCGGTAAATGGCCATTTTTTAAGCTCTTTAACAAAGCCCGGTAAATCTCGAGGGTTAGGAATCAAAACACTATGAGCACCACGCTCTAAAAGTGTCAGACCATGAATTAGGAAAGCATAGATATGATAAAGCGGCAGCGGAGCAATATAGACTTCGTTTGTATCAGCTATGATAGAACTCAATCTAGAACTTAACTGATACATATTGGCAATCAAATTTGCATGAGTCAGCATCGCCCCTTTCGCAACACCCGTTGTCCCACCAGTGTATTGCAATACCGCAATGTTCTCCGGATTGCACTCTACTTTTTCGACTGGTTTACCCTTACCTTTCGACAACACATCATTAAGCGTTAAAGCGCTGGAAATATGATACTCAGGTACCATTTTCTTCACATACTTAACAACGGAGTTCACTAGCAAGCGTTTTAAAGGAGGATGAAAATCAGCAATTTCTGTAATAATGACGTGTTTTATTGAGGTTTTTGCTAATATTTTTTCAACGTTATGCGCCATATTGGCAAACACCACCAAAGCTTTTACGCCAGCATCATTAAACTGATGCTCAAGCTCTTTTGGCGTGTAAAGTGGGTTGGTGTTGACAATAATTAAGCCTGCTTTCATCGCGCCAAACAGCACCACAGGATATTGAATAATATTAGGCAATTGAACAGCGATTCGATCACCAGGCATTAAATCCGTTTCATGCTGAAGGTACGCTGCAAATGCATCGGACTTTTCACCTAATTCACGATAGGTCAAAGTACGGCCAACACTGGTAAAAGCAGGTCGATCGGCAAATTTTTTCGTTGCTAACGCTAAGACATCATTTAATGACTGATAAGCATGTGGGTTTAGCGATGAGGGTAAGTAGCTGCCCGGCGCTTTTCTAGTATTTGCGTTGCTAAGAAAAGAAGTATCCATTGTCATAATAAGCTCCATTTGTTTTTTTTATTTAGGAGAATATGAGGCTCTTTCATGATGTCACGAGCCAAGCCATAAAAAGGCAAAAACAGACAAAAAAGCAGAATTTATAAGTGATAAATAAGCATTTTCAGTCTCTTTTTAACAAAGTTTTGACGAACACCGTAATCATGTAAGGTCTCAGTACAAAAGCTCAACTACACAAAGGTAGTTGAGCTTTAGAGCTATAAAATTGCTAAAAGATCCCTTACTGAGGGAAAATTTGAGTCAATTTAGTCGCCAGCATAATATCTCCATCGGCACGGATTTTTCCCTGCATAAAAGCAGCCATACCATCTAACTCACCACTCATAACATCTTTCAAGGTATTTAAATCCATACTAAGAGTCACGGTTGGGTCATCATGCTCCCCTTCTCCCATATCACATTTTCCATCCGTGATACTTAAGTAATAACTGTCCGCATCATCTAAGTCAAATTGAAACACAGCTTCCATGTCATCAGCTTCATCTGCGTCGAAACGATTTAACATGGATTCAAAAACGGCTCTTGCTTCACTCATAATATAAACCTCTTTAACCTAGCAAAAATTTTATTGCCTGTGTGACAATGTTACACAGGTGTTTATTCGTTGTGTTACTTATGCGTTTAGGAATAAGAAATTATCTTCATCCATCGCCAATAAATTATCAGCACCTGACAACATAGCTTCTACATGGCCACGAGTACGTGGTAACAATCGCTCATAGTAGAAAGTTGCTGTTTGCAGTTTGGCCGTATAAAAACCGACTTCATCAGTGCCTTCGTCTAGTTTTGTTTGTGCCGTCACAGCCATGCGAGCCCAGAAATAAGCCAACACCACATAACCAGAGAACATCAAATAATCCACAGACGCTGCGCCTACTTCATCTTTGTTGCGCATAGCTTTCATGCCGATTTTCATCGTAACATCGCCCCACTCACCGTTCAGTTTATCTAGTGCAGTGATATAAGATTTTAAGCGTTTATCGCCTTTGTGCTCTTTGCAAAATTTATGAATAATTTTTGTAAAACGACGTAGTGTAGCACCTTGAGTCATTAGTACTTTTCGACCCAATAGATCCAACGCCTGAATACCTGTTGTACCTTCGTACAACATAGAGATACGGCAATCACGTACGTTTTGTTCCATGCCCCATTCAGCGATAAAGCCATGACCACCAAACACTTGCAAACCATGGTTAGCTGATTCAAAACCAGTTTCAGTTAGAAATGCTTTAGCAATTGGGGTAAGTAAGGACATCAGTTCGTCAGCTTCTGCTTTCTCGTCAGCAGTACCTTTTTTCATTATGTCTACCAACATAGAGCAATAATGAATCAAAGCACGACCGCCTTCTGCAAATGCTTTTTGCGTTAGCAACATACGACGTACATCTGGGTGAACAATAATTGGGTCTGCTGCTTTTTCTGGCGCTTTTGGACCAGACAAAGAACGCATTTGCAGACGGTCTTTCGCGTAAGCAACAGAGTTCTGCAACGCCCACTCAGCATGCGCTAAGCCTTGTAAAGCAGTACCAAGACGCGCAGTATTCATGAAGGTAAACATGCAATTCAAGCCGCGGTTTGCTTCACCAATAAGAAAGCCTTTCGCGCCATCAAAGTTCATTACACAAGTCGCGTTACCATGAATACCCATTTTGTGTTCAATTGAACCACAAGACACTTGGTTACGATCTGCCATTTCACCAGAGCCATCGACGTTATGCTTTGGCACAATAAACAATGAAATGCCTTTTGTACCAGCAGGTGCATCAGGTAGACGAGCCAATACGATATGGACAATGTTGTCAGCCATATCATGCTCACCGGCAGAGATGAAAATCTTAGTGCCTGTAATAGCATAACTGCCATCAGCTTGGGGCTCGGCCTTGGTTTTCAACATGCCAAGGTCAGTACCACAGTGAGGCTCAGTCAGACACATGGTACCGGTCCATTCACCAGACACAAGTTTTGTTAGATAGGTTTGTTTTTGCTCATCAGTGCCATGCAATTCAATGGTGTTCATGGCTCCGTGGCTTAAGCCTGGGTACATACCCCAAGACCAGTTTGAAGTGGCGATCATTTCCGTCACCATCATGCCAAGGGAGTCTGGTAAGCCCTGTCCACCCACTTCTTCAGGATGAGAAAGCGATGGCCAGCCACCTTCAACATATTGCTGATAAGCTTCTTTGAAGCCTTCGGGTGTTGTGACTACACCATCTTTAAATTGACAACCTTGTTGATCACCAACACGGTTTAGAGGAGAAAGAACACGCTCAGCAAACTTGGCGCCCTCTTCCAGAATCGCCGCCACCATATCAGGCGTCGCTTCTTCGGCACCAGGCAACTTAGCGTAGTGTCCATGAAAATCGAGAACTTCTTCAGTGACGAATTTGATGTCGCGCAGCGGCGCTTTATATTCAGGCATAGCCTATGACCTCTTATTGTTTTTATTCCATCCGTTCCAATAGGAACCTCTTATGCTAGAAAGGTTCCTCTATCGGAGGCTTTCTCTCAATAACAAAAGGTGCCAAAGTTAATGACAAAATAGACCAAGCATCGGATTTTGTCAGTTAAACAAAGAGAATCTACAAAATTGAAGTAAATACAAAGCTAGCAAATATAATCAGTGAAACCTTAATTAAAGCAACTTTACACAATAATCTTGGCAAATTTCCAACCAATCACCTTCGATTCCACCTATTATTTCTAAGCGACTACCTCCCTGCCAAGGTGATGTTGTTATTACAACTTCGCCTCGCGCGACATTCACAAAAAGAGCTTCACTTGAGTTGATAACAAACACTCCTTTGATACGGTAAACACCATTAGGCTTAGACATATCTTGAATAATTGACGTCATGTTCTCTTTATCAAAACAATCAAAATCAGGCCAACGCCAGCCGACCACCTGCATTGCACCTTGTTGTTTATGATAGCTCCAGCGCTCATTTTGAATCGGTATTTCTACATCACTACCACCTTCATGATAACGATGGTGGTGGTGGTGGTGGTGGTGGGAAGAGTGATTCGAATCACTTTCTGGAGTAATAGAAATACTTAATGAATTCATTAAGCCGATATCCAACGAATCCGCACTTAAGGCCATAGGCTCAGACATGTAAAGAACGGGAGTTGATGCCTTTGAAGTAAGCGCGCCAAATCGAGACTCTAATAAATCAATATCTTCCTGCTGATAACGATCAACATGACTCAATACAATGCCGTCAGCAGACTCTATTTGATCATTGAAAATATCATGCTTTGTGTAACGCTCGTCTTTTAGGTTACGTGCATCTAATACACAAAATGCCCCAGTCAAAAACAACACATCTTGATAAGAAGCACTGCGTAGCTTTTGCATAATCTGTTTTGGATGACCAAGGCCCGATGGCTCAATAAAAATGCGATCGGGATTATATTGGCGAATTAATTGGTTCAATCCTTGTTGAAAGGCGGCGGACGTCGTGCAGCAAACACAGCCACCAGGAACTTCACGGATCGCCACGCCTAAATCAGCATAAAAAGCACCGTCAAGTCCAATATCACCGAACTCATTAACCAATACTGCCCAACGCTCATTAGGAGGCGATTGCGCAAGTAAGTGGCGAATAAGAGTTGTTTTACCCGCTCCTAAAAAACCCGTCACCAAAGTGACTTTTATACCCTGATAGCGCATAACGAAAACATCTCAAAATGTATAAGCAAAAATGATACTTGTTGTGCCATCTGTGTTCTTTTTATCATCCAACACTTGGCTATTATGAGTAAGACTATAAGAGGCTTTCATACTAAGGTCATCCCTCAGTTTTACACTAACGGAAGTTTCTGACTTCGAACGAGTATTTTTATCACTCTGCAATGCAGCTTCGGTGCTAAGTGCTTGCTGAAACGTGGCATTAGGACTAATTTTGTACTCATATTGCAATTCGACATGCACTATTGCCGTTTCATCTTCATCGCCTTTATCCGTCTTAGTAAAAGAATAACCAGGGCCAATACTGTAATCTAAAAAAGAGCTATCACTAGCAAACAAACGCGCAGAGTAACCAACAGACACGGTATTCTGATATTCATAACCACTAAATCGATCGTCGGTATAGGAACCATAGATAAATACAGAAGTATTTTCACTGCTTAATTTATAGTCACTCTGTGCGGATAAAAATAATTTTTGTGCCGTTGTTCTTGTGTCAGTTTCGCCCTCATTTTTACCTCTTTTGTAAAGTGTATCTATCTGATACTTCGCTTTCCAAGCTTCAAAGTCCTGTTTAATAGTCGCTTTTGCTTTCACCGCTGTACTCTCTGTATTACCAGTAATTGCAATAACTCCCAACTCCAATTCAGCGCTCAAGGGCTCTAAAGGAGTAAAGGGGGTGTCAGCAGCATAAATAACTGGGACATAACAAGCTAATGCAGCAAGCACGACTCGTTTTATAGGCTCCATTTGTATGCGTTCCTTCTATCTCATCAAACAGGTTCCATGATGGCTAAAAGGAAGTAATGGACAGCAAGATGGTACTCAAAAACAGAAAAAACAGAACACCTGCCGTCTTCCTAATATAGCCATTAGGTTTAAGAGACATTTTTGCATTGATACAGACTTATCACAGTCAAAATTCTGCTAACTATATGCAAAGTAATAGATAAGAAAGCAACATCCCCTTACACTCAGGCGCCTTACTTTCAAGCATTAGGTCGGACTTTAACATTATTATTGACGTCTTTACTTTGGCGAATCAGCTCGTCCCCTGCAAAGGCTCGAGCAGACTTTGCTAAGCGATCATAAAGCAGCACATTCACCGATGCGGCTAGATTCATACAACCAACAGTAGGAACAAAGACAACAAAATCGGCTCTATCGACAATTTTTTGGCCTATCGTGCCGTCTTCTGGCCCAAAAATATACAAGGCTTTTTCAGGATGATTAAAGGCTGGTAACGGTGTCGCACCTTGGATCAAATCGACGCACACAATCTTGGTATCGGTGTCTACTGCCTCAATCAAATTGTCTACACCAAGGCTTTCTATATTGATCAAAGGAATGGATGAAGTTGCTTTTTTGGTGTCTGTCGACATCTTAGCTGCACGATCATAACGACTGCCAGAATATAAAACTTGATCCACTTGATAACACCCTGCTGCCCTCATTACAGAACCGACATTTGAAGTGCTTTTAGGGTTCGTTAACCCTATAGAGACAAACTCTTTTCCCATCGAAAACCCACACACTCGAATTAAATAAGAACGAGGATAATACCACTTTTACTCATTATGCTTGCCATTCTTTATGAGAGTATTAGTAGGATAAAACCTACTTATTCCGTAGCAAAAAATGAGAAAAAAGCAGTACAACTTTCATCAACCTCTTCCGCTCATCATTGAGATAGGTAAACTGAAAGTCATAATAGATCAACAAAACCATTTAGGTATCTCATGAATCTTCTCAAAAAATTTGGCTTAACCTTACTTGCTGCTGCTACATTTCAAACCCAAGCAGCTTCTGTCTGGAAAGTAACGTCAGGCACCAATACGCTCTATATTGGTGGTACCATTCACTTACTCACTGCACAAGATTACCCTTTACCAAAAGCCTACGAGAAAGCCTACCAAGCTGCCGATAAAGTTATTTTTGAAACCAACATGGAAACCTTAAGTAACCCAGCATTCAAACAACAAATGCAAGCCGAGTTGTCTTATTCTGATGGCACGACCATAGATCAAGTGATCTCAGCGGAAACCTATCAGTCACTCAAAATCTATTTAAACGCTAGACAAATACCTTTTACAGCTATTCAAAACCTAAAGCCCAGTGCACTGGCGATTTCCCTAAGTATGATTGAGCTGAAACATCTGGGCTTTACCAGTGAAGGTGTCGATCAGTTTTATGCACAAAAAGCCCAACAAGATCAAAAGCCCAAAGGCTGGCTTGAAGAGCCTGAAGCACAAGTAGAAATGCTCAGCAATATCAATGATCAAGACAGTAATGATGTGATTAATTATACCTTGTCAGATATCAAAGACATGCCAAAGACCATGAATGACCTAAGGGAAAGCTGGAGAAAAGGCGATATGGAAACCATGGCAGATATTGAGTTAACAGATTTTAGACAAGATTACCCTGAAGTATATCAATCGCTTTTAGTCGATCGAAACAACCTTTGGATACCGCAAATTGAAAATATGCTAAAGAACGATGAAGTCGAATTCATCATGGTTGGAGCAATGCACCTTGCTGGGCCAGACAGTTTACTCGCAAAACTTAAAGCCAGCGGTTATCAAGTATCTAAATTATAAATACCCGCTAACTGTCTTTTAACGGTCAGAAAACACAGGATAAACAGTAAAAACTCACACAACTAGTGAGTTTTTACTGTTTAACTCCATTACATCGATTATTTCTTACAATTTATCTCCCCAAACCATCTCGAATTTTTTATACTTGCCGCCGAAATTATTTACTGACCAAATGATCAGTTACTAAACTTGTCTCGGCATATTTTATTGAGAGCAAATCTGCATAAGTAAACTCACAATAAAATAATCGCCGTAGTCTACTAGCAAAAGGCCCCCCTCATGCTCGAACGTTATTTTCAACTTAAAGCGCACAACACCACGGTACGTAATGAAGTTATCGGAGGTATTACCACCTTCTTGACGATGGCTTATATCATTTTCGTTAACCCTTCTATTCTTGCTCAAGCAGGCATGGATCAAGGTGCTGTATTTGTAGCAACCTGTCTTGCAGCAGCAATTGGTTGCTTGATTATGGGTCTGTATGCAAACTACCCAATCGCTCTAGCACCAGGAATGGGATTAAACGCCTTCTTTACCTACGGTGTAGTCTTAGGCATGGGCTATACATGGGAGCAAGCTCTTGGCGCTGTTTTCTTATCCGGTATTCTTTTCATTTTCATCAGTATTTTTCGAATTCGTGAATGGGTTATTAATGCCATTCCGTCTTCATTGAAGCTGGGGATTGCGGCAGGTATCGGTCTTTTCTTAGCCATGATTGCACTGCAAAACTCAGGCATTATTGTAAAAAATCCAGCTACAATGGTGTCCTTAGGCGACCTATCTTCGCCATCTGCGATTTATGGCTTGCTTGGCTTTTTTGTTATCTGTGCTTTGGCGTATTTGAATATCACAGGCGCAGTAATGATCGGCATACTTTTTGTGACGGTTTTGTCGATTCTATTTGGTCAAAATGAATTCGGCGGATTAGTTTCTATGCCTCCTTCCGTTGCGCCTACTTTCTTAGCAATGGACATAGAAGGTGCTTTCCAAATCAGTATGCTAAGCGTTATTTTCGCATTTTTCTTTGTCGATTTATTTGATACATCAGGCACGTTAATTGGTGTTGGACAACGTGGTGGCTTATTAGATAAAGAAGGCAAACTGCCGCGTCTTAAAAAAGCCTTGTTAGCAGACTCTAGCGCTACTGTGGTTGGTGCTGCACTAGGCACATCTTCTACAACAAGTTATATCGAAAGCGCTTCAGGCGTTGCCGCTGGCGGACGTACTGGCTTAACAGCCGTAGTGGTTGCGTTATTATTTTTACTAAGCCTGTTCTTTGCGCCATTGGCTGGATCTATCCCTGCTTATGCAACAGCTGGCGCGTTAATGTACGTTGCTGTATTAATGACAAGCAGCCTAGCGCATGTAGATTGGGATGATATTACCGAAGCGGCACCAGTCCTGATAGCAGCTTTCACCATGCCACTAACCTACTCAATCGCAGATGGTATTGCTTTGTCCTTCATCAGCTACGCTGTGATCAAGCTATTATCAGGTCAAGGCAAGCAAGTAGGCATTGCGGTATATCTTTTAGCTGCCTTGTTTATCGCTAAATTCTTTATCTTTGTCTAATTAAGATAACGAAACTCCAATATCGAGTAGGGTGAGGCGTTGCCGCCTCATCCCTCTCACAGAACCGTACGTACGGGCCTCGTATACGGCTCATGCAAACTTCCACTCAGTATAAACACTGAACACATACCCCGTTCTCACTTCTTCAAGATTCACCAAACCTTGCTCATCGAACCATTTGTTTGGCATCGCGTGGCTGGCTAATGGACTCGCTGCATTTCTCCAACTGGTCATCGAGATGTACTTAAACGGCGGCTTGTAGCCCAGTTGCTTGAGCCTTCGGTGCAGCCGTTTAGGCTTCTTCCATAATTTTAGTTGAGCACTGCGAAGCCGTCTCCTTAACCATTGGGCGATTTTCTTGAATTCACCACTCGCATTGGCAATCCTGAAGTACTGTCTGAACCCTCTTAATAGCGGATTCAGCTGTTTGATCACATCACTCAACGGTTTACCGCCGTTTCGTTTCGTCATCTGCTTAAGCCGTTGTTTGAACAAGTCCAGTTTCTTGGTTTGGATTCGGGTATATCGACTTCCGATTTCCACTCCTAAAAACTTCACTCCCTCACGACTGTGCGTAAGGTGCGTCTTTTCTTCGTTCACTTTGAGCTTAAGCTGTTTCTCCAAGATGATCGTTGCCTGTGCTCGTGCATTCTCTGCACCCGCTCGGCTACGACACAGAATCAGGATATCATCCGCATAGCGCACGATTCGATGACCTCTTTGACGCATTTGTTGGTCAAACTCATCTAAGTAGACGTTTGCTATCAAGGGGCTGATCACCCCTCCTTGCGGACTACCTTGCTCTGTTTCTTGCCAATCCGTACCAACCATTACGCCACTTTTTAGGAACTGTTCTATCAGCTTCAACACACTGCCGTCTGTGATTCGCTTTCTCAGGCTTTTTAAAATTAAGCCATGATCCAGTCGATCAAAGCATTTTGATAGATCCATATCCACCACATGGTTTAGGCTATAACGGCGCATAAACATCGTGGCTTTGTTGATCGCATCATGACAGCTTCGCTTTGGTCGATAGCCAAAACTCGAGGGATGGAACTGTTCTTCAAAAATGGGCGTAAGGATGTCGGTTAGGGTTTGTTGAACGACTCGATCCCGAACGGTCGGGATCCCAAGCAATCGCACACCACCGTCCGCTTTGGGGATTTCTACCCGTCTGACTGGACGCGGTTGATACTGCTTGGTTTTCAGTTCAAGAAGAAGTTGATCCAGTTCATCACTCAACTTCGAGGCGAAGTCACTCAGGCTCTGCTTATCTATGCCAGCCGCGCCTTTTGCTTTCCACACCTTTTTGAAGCCTTTGTACAGTCTCTCCTTACTCAGCAAGTGACCATACATGCTGTAATAAACTCGGTGCCTCTCCTCTTGGGTTGTGCGCTGTGTGGGGACAAAATGTTTCTTCTTCATGTTGGTCTATTTCGCTCTGAGGTTTAGCCTTCTAGCTCAATGGCAATTTACTAAACGGTGTCAGATCTACTCCCTCGTACGGTTTCCAACTCCAGTTTTCTGCTTCCACAGATCACCACGTAGGAAGACCCCAATGATTTATCAGTTCGTGTACCACAAAAAAAAACATCTGCTCATCACAGACTTAAAGCTTACTTCCTCCCTTCGCAACATCGATTGGCTTTTGACTAAACGATGCCCCAACAAACGTCATGCTGTTGGTCAGCTCAGTTTTCTCCTCCACACCATTACTGGGCTTCATTGGCCGAGCCTTACTCACTACTACGGATTCATCTGCCACCTCACACCAACATACACCTTGGCTCACACCTCGAATGTATGCTTCCAACTCTAGATCGGATTCGATGCCAGGCTTCCCCAGGCACGAAAACTGACGCCCTGTTAACAATGCCACCCTCAAACACAGCCTAGGTCTGACTGAGTATCGGGCTTTGCGCTATTTTGCACGCTTACCCACCTAGACTGCCGAAGCAGGTTCACTTGCGTTGTGTACTGTTAACTTCCTATCGCTTCCTTCAGACCCTGCCGTTGGCCAGCAACGCCCTTGCGATTAGGATTCTCTTCCCCACAGTCGGGGTGAGACAGGTTTCTTTCAACCTGACGGGTTTGCCAGCTTCGCTGGGCAAACAAAAAACAGGAACAAAGTCGCTCTTTGTTCCTGTTTTTTTGCTTCGCAAAAAGTGCGATCTACTATATTATTCGCCATCAAATTTTATCCCCTCCAAGTGAAGAAAACATGTCTGACAACGCGCTCTATACGGACTTATCCGGCTATTACGATCTAATGTGTGCCGATATTAATTATCAAGCCCAAAGCAACAGCGCGCATAGACTTCATCAGATTTTCGGCAATGGCGGGAAACAACATTTGGATTTGGCTTGTGGTACTGGTCCACATATCAGCTATCTTAGCCAAGAAGGCTATCAATCAAGCGGCTTGGATATAAATCAACCAATGCTGGATATAGCACAACAACGATGCCCTAACGCTTACTTCGAATTAGGTAATATGTGTGCATTTGATGCAGCTGAGCCTTATGACTTGATCACCTGTTTTTTATACTCAGTCCATTATAGCGGCGATATTAAAAACCTAACAAGTTGCATTCAAAGCGTGCACAAAGCTCTCAATACTGGCGGTGTTTTTTGTTTCAATTCGGTCGATAAAAACCATATAGATAATACCCTATCAGCCAAGCACAGTGTGATGCACGATAACAGCGAGTTTTCGTTTGGTTCTTCTTGGTATTACTGTGGTGAGGGAGAAAAGCAAACACTAAAGCTGAGCATTGAAAAAACAAGTGCGCAACACACTCAGCTCTGGACAGACGAGCACCCTATGGTGGCACTAAGCTTTAATGAACTACAAGCGCTGTTAATGCCATATTTTGACGTTCATGTTTTTGAACACGAGCACGACAAAATCATACCTTGGGAGAAGCTATCTGGTAACGCAATCTTTTTGTGTGTCAAAAAATAAAGAAGACTTAACGGTTTGAACTTAAGATTCTGTCATTGAACGATACTTTAGAATCAAAGAGATAATTTCATGATCGCTAACGGAAGAAGATAAAGACTCATTAATAGAACGTCTCTGCGGTAAACGGATATTGAATTTACTTTTTAATAATCCAACCACTTGCGAGTCGGAGTTAGGGTCGAATGTCTGGCTTGCAAAGATGCAAATTCGCTGTAGTACAAATTCTTTGGCTGTATTTATCATGTATTACCTATGGTTTTAGAGAAAAACGACAAGGCTTCTCTCTTTTCTTGTTTTTAAAAACGAGTCTAAACAAATAGACCAAGCGCTTATTAGCAAATTTCTTATTCAAATAAAGTATAAAAAAGGCAAGGTGCGAGAGAGAAATACTCTCTGCGTTACTCAGTACTTTTAGGGATAGCTTTTGGGGAAAGCGATTAACCGAATGCATAATAAGAACGATGAGGTTCTAATATGAGCTGAATTAATCGCTTTGTCTACTAATGCTTTCGTAAAAACAAAGATAATACTTTCCTAAAAAAAAATTAAAGAAGCACTATGGTTCTTCTTGCAGCGGCAAAGTCACTTCCACCAGCAACCCGCCCAGTTCACTTCGAGCAGCTCTGATCATACCATTATGTTGACGAACCGCATTTTCGGCGATAGCTAAACCCAACCCTGCGCCGCCACTGTGGCGATCACGTGCTGTTGAAACCCGATAAAAAGGCCTAAAAATAGAATCAAACTCATCCTCAGGCACACCATCACCATCGTCTTCTACTCGGATAGATAACGTATCTGAATGAACGTCCAATGAAACCTGAATTTGGTTTTTACCATAATGAATGGCATTACGGACAATGTTTTCTAAAGCACTCATTAACAATTGAGGATGACAGTTAATCATTCGATTAGGGACAGCCGACAAAAGCAAGGTCTTACCCATGTGTTCAGCTTCAAACTGACTGTCAGCTAACAAAGCATCAAAAAGACTCGATAGCGGTTGAATTTCTCGATTCAAATGACTATCCACTTGCACGCTAGACAATTCAAGCAACTTGCCTATCATTTGCTCAAGACGTTGAGCTTCTGTATCAATGCGCGTTAAATCCGTACTATCGCCTAACTTTCGTTTTGCCAAAGCTTGCGCCATTCTTAGGCGAGTCAAAGGTGAGCGTAGCTCATGAGAGATGTCCGATAACAAACGCTGTTGCCGAGTAATCATCAAGTTTACGGCCGTCACCATTTGGTTAAAACTGGCGCCCGCTTGGCGAAACTCTGAGGTACCTTTTTCAAGCTCAGGATCAATTTCAAACACGCCTTGTGACACACGCTGCGCCGCTCTTTCAAGACGACGGGCAGGCTGACTCAACGCCCATGCCAACCACAATAATAAAGGTGTACTAACCAACATTACTGCCAACAACAAACGAAAAGGATGATCAAAGAGTTGTAATAAAAAATGCGGAGGCTCACTCCAGCGAGTTCCGATATAAAGAAAATAATCGTTCTTTGCCAACCGAATAGGAAGAGGACCAGAAATCATCGTCTTGCCGTACAATTTTTGCTGGGGTTCCTGAGGGTTATCAATAGAAGTCACAAAATTGCGTAATGCCTTATAACTAAAATCAGGACGGCGATCAGTAGTAATCACATTACCATCAAGGTCAGTAATAAAAAGGCGCAGTTTATTATCGTCTGGTCCATGGCGAGACCAACCTTCTAGATTATGTAGAACCTGAGCTAAATCCGGAGCAGAAGCAAAAGTCCGCTCAACTTGGTCACGTATTTGCAGCATCCGATCATAATGAGGAGGAGGAATATCCCGTGGTTTACGAGGATCAAAATGCGGCAAAGCCAACACAGCCAAAATCACCAAAAACATGGTAAACCAAAAAATAGCGAAAATACGACCGTACAAACTAGTGATCTTTGGTAAACGCATCAGTCGCCCTCCACCAGCAAATAACCGCGTCCACGCAAGGTTTTAATACGAGGCTTGCCATTCGGCCAGTCTGGCAGTTTTTTACGTAAATTCGAGACATGCATATCAATCGCTCGATCAAAAGCCGCCAAACGTTTACCTAACACATCTAAACTTAGGTCTTCTTTGGTTAAAACGTTGCCGGGATGAAGTAAAAAATAATGCAAAAGCGCAAACTCAGTACTGGTCAAATCCAACAAATCACCATTGCAATACGCTTCAAGGCGACCTGGATAAAGTTTGATGTCTCGATATGTCACAAAATCATTTTGTTGCTGACCTTTGCTTGCCTGAGTCCTGCGTAAAATGGCACGAATTCTTGCCAACAACTCGCGCTCACTAAATGGCTTTGGCAAATAATCATCCGCACCTAGCTCAAGACCAACCACACGATCAATCTCTTCACCTTTCGCCGTTAACATCAAAACAGGCACATCCCATTTTTCACGCAACTGCTTCAGAGTTTCAAAACCGTTTAGCTTAGGCATCATGACATCAAGCAATATCAAATCCACACTATCATCCATCGCTGACAAACCCGCTTCACCATCATAGGCAGCAGAAACAGCACAATTCTCAAAAGATAAAACTTCTTTGAGCAAATCACTCAATTCAACATCATCATCGATTATTAAAATATGTGGCATCAACAGTTCCTAAAACGATTTGAATATAATTGATAACTAGCAAACAAAACCTTTGCTCTTGAGTAACATTTTACGTCGAAATACTAAGCGCGGTGCAGCCTTTACGATACTTTACCTAGCTAATACGCCACTTTACCTTACAGCCTCTATTCTACTCCCATGCGTTCAGAACGCAGTACTTATCAATAATCTGATCCCCTAAAGTATATAAGGAAGAAAATATGAAAATGGCAAAAAAACTTATTCTAGCCTCTGTTGTTTTACCACTAGTATTGAGCACTAGCGCATTTGCATTTGGCGGGAAAGATCACAAAGGCCCACAGGAAGAATGTCGTCCAGGCCTAGACCGAGGCATGATGAAAGAATTGAATCTAACAGACAGCCAGAAAGAGCAATTCAAAACGCTTCGTCAAGCTAACAAAGAAGAAATGAAAGAGCGCTTCAATGACAAAAAAGAGCAAGGCGAAAAAGCTCGTATGGCTCATTTCGATAAAGTAAATAGCCTACTGATGGCTGATAAATTTGATCCAGCTAAAGCTACTGAACTAGCACAAGAAATGTCAGACAAACAAGTTAAGCGTCAAGTTGACATGCTAAGCAAACAGCACAAAATGCTCAGTATCTTAACTCCAGAACAAAAAACTAAATTCATCGAGCTACAAAAAGAGCGCATGGAAGATTGTGATGACATGCCTCGTCATCACGGCAAAGATCGTAAATAACTATCACTACAGATAGCAGACAACAAACAGCGACCCTAGGCTAGGGTCGCTGTTTTCGTATTCTGCACACTATAAAACGATCTAATTAGCTACGTTTCCAAATTCTTGCCACTGCACGATCACTACCTAACAAGCCTACAATTTCGCATACTAAGCCCATTAGAAAAAACACCATGATAGGTATAATACCGGCCGCTTCACCTGTCATCAGCGTCATCACCAAAGAAACAGATCCGATCAAAAAACAAAGTAAGCCCAACACTATCAATATCGTTCGATGGGATGACTTATAGTCAAAATCCCCCTCGCCAGATTCGAACATTCCCAATACTGGAGAACAGATCTTTCTCAAAACATCTTTCATAGACAACTTCCTTCACCCATAACTAAAAACCAATATCGTCAAATACCGTAAAGTTACCGTAAAATAAGTCAGATTGACAAAAAACCGCCCTGTTCCACTAAACTAATCTCTACACCCGCCGCAGACTAAAGGGGGAAAGAATCGTTCCAACGCCTTATGTGACAGATTTCCCATAAATCAAAACAAAGGATATGAACATGAAAAACATAATACTATCTAGCTTAACAGCCACAGCATGTGCTTTATCAGCAGGTGCTCAAGCAGGTCCATTTGATTATATAGATTACGGATTTGGCAAAATTGACCCAGACTCATCTTCATCATCCGATGACTACTCATCGCTGTCTGGCGCAGTTGAAACATCTGCAGGCCCTTTTGTTGCGCTTGAGACCACAGAATACGGCGAACTCGATGTATTGGCTATTGGCGCAGGTGTCTATGCGCCAGTTGGAGGTCAGTCCAATGTATTCGGCATACTGCAATACATAAAAGCGGACTATGGTAACAACGACGAAACAGGTTTTAGAATCTCTTTGGGGGTACGAACCACTTTATCAAACCGTGTCGAGTTAGAAGGTAAAATTAAACACGACGATGTTTACTCACAAACCGATACCAGCCTTGCCGCAGCCCTTAGATACTATGTCACGCCAAACTTTTCCGTGGCAGCTAACTACGACACCGCAGAAACCAATGGCAACGACCTAAACGCCATGTTTGCGTCACTAAGACTCAATTTCTAAACCGATTCAAACACCATAAAAAACGGGCTGACACTCAACATGCCAGCCCGTTTTTTTACAGCCTAAAACAGCTTTAACTTAGCAGACTTTGGTTAGCCAATTATGCTTGTCTTCTGCCTTGCCCCACTGAATATCATTCAATGCTTGACGAAGTTTTAGGGCGATAGGACCTGGCTCACCAGTACCTACTTTGTACTCTTTATCGTTATGGATAAAAGTACCAACAGACGTTAATACCGCCGCTGTACCAGACAACACGGCTTCCACTTCAGGCTTAGCGGCACGCTCTAGTAACTCAGCAACCGTCAAATCACGCTCACTTACCGTCATACCTAGATCTTTAGCAAGCGTTAAGATAGAAGAACGAGTCACACCGTGAAGGAAAGATGAATCCAAACCTTTGGTGATGATCTCATTGCCATCGATCAACAAGAAGTTAGCCGCGCCGGTTTCTTGTACATCGCCATTTGGACAGAACAAAATTTGGTCTGCTTGCACTTCCGCTTTCGCCTTCATCATAGGACCCAAAGCACTGGCGTAGTTACCACCGCTTTTGATCATCCCCATGTGTGGCGCACAACGCATGCCCGTTTCATCCAATAGAAGGCGAAGCGCTTTAGCACCACCAGTAAAATAATCACCTACAGGAGACAACAAAACATACAACATAGACGTTGCTGTTGGCGCCGCCGCTTTACCAACCGCCGCTTCCGTACCAATGTGAGTTGGGCGAATGTACATAGATCCTGGTGGCTCTGGCACATCAGTCGCAAACTCAGCAACCGCATCAATAATCATTTTAGAAACTTGAGCTTCATCCAAAATTGGCAAAGACAATAGACGGCTACTTTGTGCTAAACGCTTAATATTTTGGTCCATACGAAACACATGTACACTGCCATCAGCATGACGAAACGCCTTCAAACCTTCAAAACAAGTACTTGAGTAATGCAATACGTGGGCACCAGGATGCAACTGAATGCTGTCCGATGCGACAATACTTGCATCACTCCATTGATTATTTTCGAATGTTGCCAACGCCATCTTAGGCATAAACACGCTACCAAAAGCCGCCATTATTGTTTCCTATAAAGTTAAATGATTACAAACAACACCAGTGATAGACACTGATATTATGTGGACTCTAGACTTTGCTTCTCGCCCAATCCCCCGATAGTAAAACGGAAACCAGCACGAAGAAAGCAAATCGTAAACCACGGATCAAACAGAATGTGTATTTCCAGTATATTTGCTAATTTGAACCAGAAAATAGACTGACAGAAGAGTGATGAGACGTGACAAGAATATTACCTTCTCGATAAGAAGGGCTCAATAACCCAAAGCACATCCTAAAGCAAAAAAGCCTAAGAAGCCGCCAAAATAACCTTATCGCCACCATTATTTTTTGCTTGGTACATAGCATGATCAGCGGACTGCACCAAATCCAACGGCTCTTTACCGTTTTCAGGGTAACTGGCAATACCAATGCTGGCAGAAACAGACAATGTAGAGCCATCAACAACAAAAACTTCAGATAAAGCAGCCCGGATTTTTTCAGCAACCAAGGCGGCACCTTCCGTATTATTCACTTTATTTAAAATAATTAAAAACTCATCGCCGCCCAGACGTCCAACAGTGTCTGACTTACGAACACAAGCACCTAGCCTTTTAGCTATTTGTTGTAACAACAAATCGCCCACTGCATGGCCATAGCCATCATTAATATCTTTAAAACCATCAATATCAATAAACAAAACCGATAAACCGACTTGCTCACGCTCCGCCAATGTTAGCGACGCCTGCAAACGATCTAACAGCAAAGTACGATTCGGTAAATCCGTTAAATCATCATGACCCGCAGCGTAAAGCAGCTGAGCCTCCATTTCCTTGCGCTCGGTAATGTCATGAGCAACCGCGATTCGTACCTGGTGCTCTTCCGACCACCGAGCCGACCACAGCACATTTACCACCTTGCCATCTTTGCGTACCCAACGATTCTCAAAACGCGGCAAAACCTTCCCACAGATAACAGACTCAGCGATACCTAGGGTTTTCTCCCTATCATCTGGATACACCATATCGACCATAGGCTTGCCAATCACTTCATGGGGCGCGTAGCCAAACATATTTTCAAAAGCCGCACTAACAAAAACGAAACTTCCATTGCGATCAACAACACAAACAGAATCGAGCATCAGCTCCATTACATCGGCAAGGCTAATGGCTAGCTCATTGTTTTTCATAAAACATTACACCTAAAGATAAAAAATCAGTGTCATTCATGGATTGTAGAAGACAACTAATCAAAGCGCTCTCATATAAGCACTAATTATCTACGGAGTTTGAATAAAAAATCTATGGTTATTACATAACGTAACGAGATTAACCAAGATTAAGAGAATTGAAAAAAATAAACTGCGTAGCCCATCGTCGCGACATTCACCACAACCGTCAGCCAAAACACCAGCAAAAAACGCCATTTCTTTGTCTTATGACGAAACACCTTCTGCCCCAACAGAGCACCAAACCAACCGCCAAACAACGACAGCAAATGCAAAGTAGATTCCCGAATTCTCTGCTTTCCATGCTTAGCCGCAGACTTATCAACCCCATAAAAACAAAACGTAATCAAACTTAAAATGCCATACACAGAAAACACATAAATCATTTCAACTCACTTTATCTAGCGAACTACCAACCCAAATTTAGGTTTATACAAACCTTCCAAAACAATGCGTAACTCTACACAAAACTTCATAGTTTTATCCCTTTAAATAACGTCATCAAAGAGTAAAAGAAAGGGAACAAAGCAATCACAGGTGAACTCTATGGCACATCCTCAGTCCGATTAAGTAACTCATAAATTAATAGGAGATCCTCAACTATGAATATCAACTCACTGTTAAACAGCATTATGGGCTCTACAGGCTCAGGAATTAACAAAGCCGTCTCAAAAGCAAAATCTGGCTCCATGCCAGGTGGATTAATAGGTGGTGCTGCCGCAGGCGGACTAGCGGCCATGCTATTAACAAACAAAAAAGCCCGTAAAATGGGTGGCAAAGCCATCAAATATGGCGGTCTAGCAGCAGTAGGCGGCATGGCTTACAAAGCATGGCGTGATCACCAAGCCAACCAAACAACAACGCAATCATCTCACCTTGATGCGAATCAGAGCTTCGATTCCTCTCCCATGCCTACCGCTCCTGCTGGTAGCATCTTCGACCTTGCAGAAGATCAACCCAATCAACAAACTAACAACACTCACGTCGTGCTAATAAAAGCCATGATCAGCGCTGCCAAAGCAGACGGTCATATAGATGCAAGCGAACGCGCTCGCATCGAAGAAGAGATCAGTAACCTTGGTATCAGCACAGAAGAACAAAAACTTCTCATAGAACAACTAAGAGCAAATAGCGACCCTATTGCCATTGCGCGTCTATCAGACAATGAAGCCCTGTCAGCCGAAATCTACCTTGTCTCCATGCTCGCCATCGATATCGACACAGAGGAAGAACGACGCTACCTAGAGCGACTAGGCGATGCTCTACGTTTACCCAACGACCTGCGTCAAAAGATCGCACACGAAGTGAAACACGCACAAACTCAGTAACCCTACAGACCAAGCAACTCAAACAAACAAGAAATAAAAAAGGCGCTCTATAATTAATATAGAGCGCCTTCCAATCCATAACCTACTAGGCTACTAGGCTACTAGGCTACTAGGCTACTAGGCTACTTATTAAGTTTGTCGCGAATATCTTCCATACGCTTGCGATTCACCCCAAAGTCGGAATGCCCAACGCGAGAGGCAGAACGAATATCAACCATCACCTCCCCATCTTGTTCCTTGGCAAACAAAAACTCCACATCATCGACAAAACGAAACACCGCCGATGTAAACTCAGCATGGATGTAATTCTCTTCATTCACCACAACCTTAGTACGCTTCGAAGAATCCAGTACCGACATCACCTTGTCATGGGCAGACGCAATAGACGCTTTCAACACAATAGGCTCAATGTAATGCTTATCATCGGCAGCAGCTTGACTGCTCACACAATTTGGCGAACTAGGGCACGCCGCTAACTTTCCATTAGAAACACCTAAATTCGGCATATGGCTTGAACACCCCTGCAATAAAATAAACACCAATAAGTATAAAAGTTTTCTAGTAAACATGCTCAATCCTAATAACTTTAGCCAGAGACTAACAGCTTGCAACAACCAACAGCTCATCTCGAATCATAGATAATAAAAAGGTTTCCCGCTCAATCGACATACCTTTTTTATCACTGTTTTTAATGGTATCCAAATTATGCTTAATGGCATCGTGGACATTAATCCACACTGGCTTCATACCATTTTTGACTTCGTAATCTTCCAGACTCGTCTCGCCTAACTGCTCATCAATCTCACACGTATAGCAATAAGACTTCATCTGCATGATCTCAAAACCATCCCTATTCCAAGGCCGAAACTCTTCATACAGACCGAACGCCTGGACATTGCGAATATTCCGCGCCCCCGTCTCTTCTGTTAACTCACGGATCAAACCCTCCACCTGATTCTCGCCTTCATCAATGCCACCACCCGGCAAGGTGTAATCGTCATAACGCTGGGTATACAGCATCAAAATATCCTCGCCTTTCAAAATAATCCCACGGGCAGCAAGACGTAAAAAAGAAGATTGATCGAGGGATTCGAGACTTGGATGGATAGACGACTTTAACAAACGCATAGATTGGGACACTTCGTGTGGTTGGGTTAGTTTTCTTTGGTCTTCAAGTATATCTGTTACTTCTCAACGATTCCTAGTTTGCAAACTTGGTTCCGCCCCGCTGGGCGGGTAACTTTTTGCAAGCGCCCAAAAAGTAACCAAAAATTCGCTTTATTGGGCTATCGCCCAAACGTCTCATTCACGTTGTTTAACATCATGCCTAGCAACACGACTTTTATCGTAAGGCATAAATTGGTTATGCTGCTGGAGAGAGCCCTTCCGTTAATGACTCGGAAACTCCATAGAGTCGCGCAACTTCGTCGCGTCGAACTGACTGCTAGAGTATAAGATAGGCCGAAGACTCGTCATTCCCGCGAAGGCGGGAATCAATCTCTTATTGGTCTACGGTATTTAGGTTCCATTCAAACTCTTTGGATTCCTGACCTTTATTCCGCCCTGCTGGGCGTGTAACTTTTTGCTAGCGCCCAAAAAGTTACCAAAAATTCGCTTTCTCGGGCTTTCGCCCAAACGTCTCATTCACATTGTTTAACATCATGTCTAGCAACACGACTTTTATCGTAAGGCATAGATTAGTTATTTAGTAAGAGATAGATCATCAAACAATGACCCTGAAACTCCATAGGGTCGCGCAATCGGGATTGCGTCGAAGGGGGTAACGCCGCGTTAAGTAGTGAGCAACGCTACCACCTAACCTAAATCATTGTGCCATAAACACAAAAACTGATTGAAACCAAAAATGCCAAGCGTGCTGAATCACTCTTAAATGCTTTGTTAGGGCAAAATTATTTTTGGCACTGAAGGCATTGTTATTTCATTTGTGTCTTCTTTCGATTTGTCAGAAACATTTATCAATTTTCTTAGTTCTCGAATTACCTCATATACAGGGTCATTCCAACTTTCGATAAGGTATTTAATCGTATTCCCAAGCCCGATGTTTATATACGACCTAGGAGGGGTGTTCTCTTGCGAGTATCTTCGGTTAAACACCCAATCGAATACATCTAATATGTCAATAAAGTCCCTAACAACATTATCTTTACTAGAAAAAGTAATTACAGGTTTAGCTCCATTTTCAGACTTAACTACTTCTATCTGATTATGATCATTATCATCGCTAACACCTATACCAAATTGGCTAAATTCAGGCTTTCTATTCCAATATGAGGCTCGGTGAATATCTGAAGAATACTTTCCTTCTACTTCACCTAAAACAGAAATTTCATAATGCTCTATATTACCTGATTTTGGTTCATCAAACTCATAACCTAAAAGCAAACACATATCGGTATCTCTCGCTCGTCTGTACTCATTAAGACTAAGGTTATGTGCTCCTAGCAAAGGAGCATCTACTTCTTGGATAAAACGATTACCACTCCGAGAGTCACTACCTGTAACATACCAGCCATACCATTTGAGATCTTGTACTAAATCTATATTATGAATATCCGATAAATATTCTAGCAAATCACCCACCGTATCTTCTGCTTCTACTGTTCTCATGTAGTGTGCAAGCAAGTATTGTAAGCCCCAATTTCTGAAATACCTGCGCATATCCGAAATAAACGATATGGAGACATGTGCCCTTAGACTCGCCATTGTAATCGGTGCTTTTGAGCTATCAATATTTCTTAAAAAACTAACTTCAGAATTCTTATGTTCATAAAAATATTCCAAAAATGACAAAGCATGCATTGCCCAATACTGGTCATTATTAGTAATTACCTTGGGCTCTATGATTTTAATTAATTTTTCTGAATCCATTAATGCAACTCATTCTTGTTATTGAAACTCATATGAATTTCACTGTGTACTCTACGCAAATATTATAAGTACTTTCAATACGGTAATTTTTCTTAAACTATATAACAACCAATAGCTTAGTAGCCACTTTCGTATCGTTTTTTGCCCTAACGCCCGATTAACGGGTAAAAAATTGTGGGCTAAAATTGAGCGAAGCGAATAGCCCGCAAGTTTTTATCCCTGTTGAATTTCTTGTTATAAATCATCAAACTCTAAGCTATATTCTGTTTCAGATATTTTAGCTTTACTTAACTTCACATGTGACAAGCCACTATTCTCACTAATTATTAGTTTGAATTTATTTTCTAATTCTTGCGTGGCATTGACGCCCAAAATAATTTCTTTAACTATTCGTTGCGGATATTTAAACAAATGAATATCTGACGCTCCTATCTTTATTTGAACATCTGAATCATTTAGTGCACCACAAAATCTCCATTCTTTTTCATAAGCCCAAACATCTGATTTAAGTAATAATAAGTCGATTCCTGATAAATTAATCAACGTTTTATTTGGGCGTTCCGGGAGATAGTTAACTTCTCGAAGGTGGTAAAATTCATCTTTATCCCCACGCCTAGAATCAAAAAAAGAGTCAGAAGTATCAAATTTTACACAAAACCCTTTATGGGAGTCAGCGTAATGCGACCACATCAATAAGTTATCTTTTTGTTCAGTCAAACAAAGTACACCGATAAGCTCGTTGGATTTTTCATTAAAAATTCTGGTAGCTTCCTTTCCTAAATTTTTAAATAGTGAATTTATTGAACTTTCATTGTTCTTAATGAACTCTCTTGTTGTTTCAACCAGCTGCTTTTTCGGTATTAAACTCCTTACTTCTAAAGGGTAACCAGCTAAAGCTTCTTCTACTTGAGCATCAATGATCTCTTCAAAAAGTCTATTATGTTCTTCTTTCGTTGCGACTGAAGATACGACAGGTTTAAACTCAAATGGGTCATTGAAGTCGACTGGCTGAGTTAAACGAATAGTTGAATTTTCAATAACATCCGTCCGAGCTGGTTCAAAATACTTAAATAAATACACCAAACCCTCCATGATTTATAACGCCCAAAGCAGCCGCGCGCTTTATTGCGTCGGTTGCCTTTGCTTGTTATAGCGCCACTATTCAGGCTATTCATGTTGAAGAACATTGATTAGCTTGTTAAATGGGTCGCGCACATAAAACCTACGAACGCCCCAAGGTTCCGATACTGGGCCGTACTCAATTCTAATATTTTTAGCGCGAAGCCTATTTATAACCGTATCAAGGTCATCTACTTCTATAGAAAGGTCTGGTACAGGAGTTCCTGAGCCACCTTCGGATGCCACACTAATTTGCGTAGTCATTTCTTCACCGGAGCTGAAGGTTTTAATCCATCCATGATCCATAACAAGCTCAAGTCCAAAGATGAACTCATAGAATGATTTGGCATCATCCGGGTTTGATGCTGCTATATTTGAAACGATTCGTTTTACCTTCACTAGATGAACCTCACAATACGTGCTTTTGAGCTATAACATTTTGTTAATGCGCATGCGCGTTTACACAGATTGGAAACCTTCTTAATATTACTATAAGTCACTGACTCTAAAACCATAAATAGAGATATCAACAAAAGTTAAAGCAGGAAAAACGAGCATGCGTGTTATTCCTTTTATCCACAGCGCGTTATTTCTACACTGTAGATTCTTATTCATTGATATTAGAGGACTTTCTTACTTACCTCCAGCACAAAACGCGCACAACCGGTTTATTTAAAATGGTTAAACGAGCAATAAAGCGTTCATCACAAAAATAGACTGTATATCCACCCATGAATTGTGTTTTAAACTCCATCCACAAATAAAGTTGGTTTCAGACAATGAAAGCTTCACTTTCAACGGCGGATCACGGTCGTACCTCCCTCATCCGCCCTACGACAGGTATTACGGTATCAGGTATAAATTTGCAGACGATTAGCTACGAAGAAGTCAGTTCGACGCGACGAAGTTGCGCGACTTTATGGAGTTTCAGGGTCAGTTAAAAATACCTTTCCCTCCACCAACAAAAACAATCTATGCCTTACGATAAAAATCGTCTTGCAAGACGTGATGTAAAACAAAGTGAATGAGACGCTTGGGCGATAGCCCGATAAAGAGACCTTTTGGTTACTTTTGTGGATCTGGACAAAAGTTACCCGCTCAGCAGAGCGGAATAAAGGTTGGGAATA
>TARA_R110002033_G_scaffold2792_18_pt1 | contig 42642 bp, 32 predicted proteins | sample TARA_R110002033 | Tara Oceans TARA_R110002033 (sample SAMEA4397051) | marine metagenome | biome: Polar Biome; feature: [SRF] surface water layer (ENVO:00010504); material: water (ENVO:00002006), including particulate matter (ENVO:01000060) such as... | depth 5 m
TTTATAAAACGGTATCAGATTTTCGGAATAAAATTTGATACCGTTTTGCTATCTTTGACATATTAATAATTAAATACATATAATGAAATATTTTTTTGCTACTTGTGCTACTTTTTTGTTTTTAACGGGTTCTGTTTTTTCTCAAACTAAAACTTTGACTCATAAAGTTGAAAAGGGGGAAACAATTACTCAAATTGCACAAAAATACCAAGTGACGCCTTTTGATATTTATCAATTAAATCCTGATGCACAAACTGGCCTAAGAGCAGATAGTGTATTGTTGATTCCAGCTAATTCTGATGGTAAATCGATACTTACTAGCAGCAAATCTGCAACAGTAAGTACTGCGGCTTCAGCGGCGGTTGCGGGTACGACACATTTAGTGATGCCTAAAGAAACCCTTTATGGTATTAAAAAACAATACAATGTGTCAGAGCAAGCATTAATCGAGGCCAATCCTGAGATTCTTGTTGATGGATTAAAAATAGGTATGTTGTTGAAAATACCATCAAAAGGAGCAGTAAAAGATGATGTAAAAGTCACTACAAGAAAACAAGAGAAAGCAATCAAGAAAGCTGAGGAAACTGCGGTTTATCATGACGTATTACCAAAAGAAACAAAATATTCTATTTCAAGACAATACGGAATTACAATTGAGCAATTAGAAAAATTAAATCCAGAAGTGGTGACTAATTTGCCAATTGGGTATAAATTATTAATAAAAGGGAAACGTTCAGCGGTAATTGATTCAAAAGTTATTACTGCACCAACAGATGTGTATAAAGAAGTAAAAACTAATGCTGTTGTAAAAGACAGCGTACCACAATATATTGCTTACGAGGTTCAACCAAAAGAAACTTTATATAGTCTTTCAAAAATGTTTGATATTTCTCAAAGAGAATTATTAGAGTTGAATCCCGAATTAAATGCTGGAGTTACGATTGGGATGTTTATAAAAGCACCTACAAAAAATTATGTAACGGCGGTAGAAGGGAAAAAAGAGTACGTTTCTTTAAATAAGAATATAGCATCAGGTAAGCGTAAAAGATTGGCAATGTTGTTACCTTTTAATGTGTCTGCGGCTGATGAAGATGTAAATGCTTCTGGTTACAGTAGATTAAAAAAGGATAAGTTTTTAAATATGACTCTTGATTTTTATGCTGGAGCTTTAATTGCTATTGATTCTGCGAAAACACTAGGATTGCCTATTGATGTTGAAATTTACGATTCTGAAGAAACTAAAAACAGCTCTAATGTGCTAGCATTAATTAAAGCAAATAATTTACAAACTGCAAATGCAATTGTGGGTCCTTTTTATCAGAGTAATGCTGAGGTAGCTGCTCAGGCTCTTGTTGAAAATAATGTCCCTGTTGTTTCTCCTTTGTCTAAGGATGTAGGAAATGCGTTTCCTAATTTGTATCAATCGATACCAAATAATGAAACTGTAAAGAATACTATGTTCAATTATATGCGTTCTCAAAACGGAAACATAATGGCCGTTGTTGATAAAAAGAAAGAATCTATTTTATCTTATTTAAGAGAATATCAGCCAGGAGTTCCTTTAGTAGAATTTAAAGATAATGGAAGTGTTTCTGCAGAAAGTTTGAAAGGTATGTTGGTCAAAGGACGCATGAATTACGTAGTTATGGAAACTGCAAACACATGGATGATTAAAACTACAATTTCGGCTATGTTGAGTTCGATGTCAAGTTACCAAGTGCAGTTAGTAATTTTAGAACCTAATGAAACTTTAGATTTCGAAGAAATTAAGTTCACAAACTTAACAAAGTTAAAATTGATGTATCCGTCAGTTACTCGTGATAATGTTTCGCCAGAAGCAGCAATTTTCGATAAAAATTACAAAAAAATAAATAATGTATATCCTTCAGATTATGCGACTCGTGGTTTTGATGTAACTTTTGACACTATGATGCGTTTAGTTCAAAATGTGAAATTTGAGCAAACAATAAAAACCGTAGCTACTGATCGCATTGAAAATAAATTTGAATATTATAAGAAGAATGATGGAGGTTACACCAATAAAGGAGTGCACATCATGTACTATGATACGGATCTAATAATAAAAGAAGCAAAATAATGACATCAAAAGTAACTTATTTAGGTGATTTAAGAACATCGTCAACTCATATTCAATCTGGAACAAAAATTATATCTGATGCTCCAGTAGATAATAAAGGAAAAGGAGAAGCTTTCTCTCCTACAGATTTAGTTGCTAACGCTCTCGCTAGTTGTATGATTACAATTATGGGGAGTAAAGCTGCCGAATTGGGAGTTGATATGAAAGGTACAGTTGCTGAAGTAACAAAAATAATGAACGCTGAACCAAGAAGAATTGGTTGTGTCAAAGTTGATTTTAAATTGGTTGGTACCAATGATGCTAAACAACAAACTATTTTAGAACGAGCAGCAATGACTTGTCCGGTGTTTTTAAGTTTGCATCCAGAAATCGAAAAAGACATTATTTTTAATTGGAAATAAAGTAAAAGTTGGGTTAGAAACGAGACAGTGTTTTAATTACTGTCTTTTAAACTAACCTAACTGATCAAAAATAAAATGGATCAAAATCAAAAGGAGCTGATAAAATTAGCACATACAAAAATGCCTTTCGGTAAATACGAAGGGCGTTTTCTTATCGATTTACCAGAGTACTATGTGGTTTGGTATCACAATAAAGGTTTTCCAAAAGGGCAGTTAGGGGATCAATTAAAATTAATTTATGAATTGAAATTAAACGGTCTTGAAGAGTTGATTCGAAATATTAAAAAGAGGTATCCAAAAGAGCAGTAACTAGCTAAGTTGCTGCTCTTTTTTATTTATAGGTTGCTTAATTGTAAAGAAATAAAAATCGTTACAGTTGGTTACAAGTTTTAATTTTTAATTTTCTTTCGAAAAAGCAGACATTAGGCTGTAATTAATTGCAGTTTTATGGATTAGTAAGATATTATAGCAATCTATGAAATTAGTAATCAATAACTTAAAAACAAGAAGTTATTGTTAGGAATAATTGGCAATTTCGAAAATTATCTCTTTTTTAAATTAGCATATTCTCAATTTATAATCGTATTTTTGCCAAGTTTTTTACACAACTACAATACAAACTACAACATAATGAATCAAACAAAATATATTTTTGTTACCGGTGGTGTGACTTCTTCTTTAGGAAAAGGAATTATAGCAGCATCCTTAGCAAAATTGTTACAAGCAAGAGGGTATAGGACAACAATTCAAAAATTTGATCCGTATTTAAACGTTGATCCAGGAACATTAAATCCTTATGAACATGGGGAATGTTATGTAACTGATGACGGAGCTGAAACTGATTTAGATTTAGGTCATTATGAGCGTTTTTTAAATGTTCCTACTTCTCAGGCAAATAATGTTACTACGGGGAGAATTTATCTTTCGGTGATTGAAAAAGAGAGAAGAGGAGAGTTTTTAGGGAAGACTGTTCAAGTAGTTCCTCATATTACAAACGAGATTAAGGATAGAATGCAGTTGCTTGGTAAATCAGGTGATTATGACATTGTTATTACTGAGATTGGTGGTACTGTGGGTGATATTGAGTCTTTGCCTTACATCGAATCTGTGCGTCAATTAGTTTGGGATATGGGAGAGAATAACGCTATTGTTATTCATTTAACATTGGTTCCTTATTTGGCAGCAGCAGGTGAGTTGAAAACAAAACCAACACAACACTCTGTAAAAACTTTAATGGAAAGCGGAATTAAAGCTGATATTTTAGTGTGTAGAACAGAACATGAAATTTCTGATGAGATTCGTAATAAATTAGCACTTTTTTGTAATGTAAAGAGAGAAGCTGTTATCCAGTCTATCGATGCAAAGACAATATATGAGGTTCCAAATTTAATGCTTGAAGAAGGATTAGATGTAGTTGCTTTAAAGAAACTTGACTTGCCTAAGAAAGCAGCTCCAGATTTAAAGACTTGGAATACTTTCTTGAAAAGACTAAAAAATCCAAAGCATACTGTTAACATTGGTTTGATTGGGAAATATGTCGAAATGCAAGATTGTTATAAATCTATTCTTGAAGCATTTATTCACGCGGGTGCTACAAATGAAACTAAAGTAAACGTAGTTTCAATTCATTCAGAGCATATTGATAGTACAAATGTTGCGGATAAATTTAAAGATTTAGATGCTATTCTAGTTGCACCAGGTTTTGGTGAAAGAGGAATCGAAGGGAAAATTGCTGCAGTTCAATACGCACGTGAAAACAAGATGCCTTTCTTTGGAATTTGTTTGGGAATGCAAATGGCAGTAATTGAATACTCTCGTAATGTGTTAAGATATGTAGATGCAAATTCTACAGAGATGAATGAGAATACAGCGCATCCTGTAGTGAACTTAATGGAAGAGCAAAAAACCATTACTGATAAAGGAGGAACAATGCGTTTAGGGGCTTGGAAGTGTGATATTAAACCAGGTACACTAGCTTATAAAGTTTATGGTGAAACAGCAATTAGCGAGCGTCACCGTCACCGCTATGAATTCAACAGTGCTTATGCAGAGGCTCTTGATAAAGCAGGATTAAAAGCATCAGGTACAAATCCAGATACAGGATTAGTTGAAATAGTAGAGATAGAAGACCACCCATTTTTCATAGGTGTACAGTACCACCCAGAATACAAAAGTACAGTGGCAAATCCGCACCCACTTTTTGTGGATTTTGTTGCTGCAGCAGTTATAGCGCATAAAAAATAATAATACGCATAAAAAAAGCCTCGAAGTTTAATAGTAAACTTGGCGATTAATAATAATTATAAGTAATGGAAGAAAAAAAGTTTGACCCTAATTCATTAATTGGTTTTATACTACTTTTTGGTATCGTTGTATGGATGTGGTACACACAACAACCAACAGATGCTGAAGTTGCAGCAGAAAAAGCGAAAAAAGAATTGGTAGTTAAGGAAGAAGCAAATGCTGTAAGTAGCCCAAAATCTAATGAGAGTAGTGTAGTAGCTGCATCAAATGATACACTTCAAACTGCAAAATTGCAGAAGACTCTTGGGAATTTTGCTTACTCAGCGGGACTTCCTTCAGCTAAAGGTGGTGTTACTACAATCGAAAACGACTTAGTTATCTTAAAGATTGCTAATAAAGGAGGGTACATTGTTGAAGCGACTTTAAAAAACTTCGAAAGATTTAAAAAAGGATCTGGAGAACTTGTTAAATTAGTTAATGATAACAATGCGAGTTTAAATATTCAATTGTTTACTAATGACAACCATACTTTAAATACAAAGGATCTTTATTTTGAGCCTACATTAACTAAAAATGGTGAAGACCAAATTTTGTCAATGCGTTTAAAAGCAGGAGCTAATGAATATTTAGAATACAAATATGTGCTAAAGGCTAACGATTATATGTTGGACTTTGACATTCAATCTCAAGGGTTGAATAAAGTTTTAAATACAACTAAGCCGTTAAACTTAGAGTGGGATTTAAAGACCTTCACTAATGAAAAAAGTATCACGTATGAAAATCGTTATTCTGAGTTATACTATGAGCATGAAGATGGTAAAAGTGACTATTTAGGATTAGGAAGTCAAGAAGACGACGTTGTGCAAGATGTATCGTATATCGCATACAAACAACACTTTTTCTCATCTATCTTACTGACGAAAACTGCATTTGAAAAAGCAGAATTGCAATCGACTAATTTAGTTAAGGATAGTGCAATTGATACTACTTTCACAAAACAGTTCAAAGCAGTTGTGCCTTTGGCATTCAAAAATGGTGAGATTGATCAAAGTATGAATTGGTTCTACGGACCAACAGATTATAAATTATTAAAATCTTACGACAGAAACTTAGAGGATATTGTTGCTTTAGGTTGGGGAATTTTTGGCTGGATTAACCGTCATGCTTTTATTCCAATGTATGGTTTCTTGAGTTTATTCATTTCGCATGGTTGGGCAATTGTACTTTTTACAATTTTAGTAAAATTAGTATTATCTCCTATTACTTATAAATCATTCTTGTCTCAAGCAAAAATGAAAGTATTGCGTCCTGAAATAGCTGAACTTGGTGAGAAATACAAGAAAGAGCCAATGAAGAAACAGCAAGAAACAATGAAGTTGTATAATAAGGCAGGAGTGAACCCAATGGCGGGATGTGTACCTGGTTTGTTGCAAATGCCAGTATTCTACGCTCTATTTCAATTCTTCCCTTCGGCGATTGGTTTAAGACAACAATCTTTTTTATGGGCAGATGATTTGTCTTCTTTTGATTCAATTTATCAATTACCATTTACAATTCCAGCTTACGGAAATCACATTAGTTTATTTCCTATTTTAGCTTCTATTGCTATTTTCTTTTACATGAAAATGACAACTGGAGATCAGCAAATGGCAGCTCCACAACAAGAAGGGATGCCAGATATGGCTAAGATGATGAAAATTATGATTTACATCTCTCCATTGATGATGTTGATCTTCTTTAACGGATATGCTTCAGGATTGAGTTTGTATTACTTTATATCGAATTCTATTACTATTGGAATTATGTTAGTCATTAAAAACTACATCATCGATAGTGATAAAATTCATGCTCAAATTCAAGAGAATAAATTGAAAGAGCCTAAAAAACAAGGTAAGTTCCAAAAGAAATTACAAGAAGTAATGGAACAACAAGAAGCGGCAAAAGCGCAACAGAAAAAGAAATAATTAGTTTATGAAATTAAAAAAGCTTCCAGTGATGGAAGCTTTTTTTTTTGGTACAGTTTTTCTAGACTTATAAAGCAGGTAATAAAACTTTATTTAAGACGTGTATAACACCATTTGAACATTGAACATCTGTAGCGGTAATTGTAGCGGTTCTACCACTAGCGTCTTTAATTTTTGCGCCACCAGTCAACTCTAATGTAAATGATTGATTTGCTAATGTTGGTACAACTTGGCCTTCTGTTAGGCTTTCTGCCAATACGTTTCCAGATACTACGTGGTACTGTAATACTTTTGTAAGATTTGCTGCTGAAACTCCTGCAATTCCTCCTGGTGCTAATTCAGCATCTAATGAAGTGAATGCGCTATTGTCTGGTGCAAATACTGTAAATGGTCCTGTTCCGCTCAAGATAGAAACAAAGTCAGGTTGCCCTGAAGCTGTTAATGCTCCAACTAAAGATGAAAAATTAGGATTTGCTGTAGCATGAGTTACAATTGTTGGCAAAGTAATTACAGTATCAACAGAGTGAATTATTCCGTTTGAAGCCATGATATCTGCTGTTTTTACTGTTGCAACACCATTTAGTTTCACTGCTGAATCTGCTGTGTTCACAAACATGCTCAAGTTGTTTGTAGCAGATGCACTTCCTTTGGCCATAGTTTTGATGTATGTTGTGGTCAAATCTGCAGATTTTAATGTCCCGCTAATAAAATGGTTTAATAAAATTTCTTTTAATGCATCTTTAGGTACGTCATTGATCGATGCAAACCCAGCAGCAGTTAAGAAAGAAGTGAATGCTGCATCTGTAGGTGCAAATACAGTAAAGTTCCCATCTGATTGCAATGTAGCAGCAAGTTCGGCCCTAGTTAAGGCTTGGACTAAAATCGAAAAATCAGCATTTGCAGAAGCAATCCCAGTAATTGTATTGTCAGCAGTTGGTACCACTACATCGTCATCATTGTCACAAGAAGTTGCAAGCAGCGCTACTGATGCGAACATCGTTAAAAACAAAGGTTTTAAAATTTTTCTCATAATAAAGTTTGTTAATTGTTGTTATTAATTTCGAGCAATTTACTGTTATTTTGTTTATTAATTTAACTCAAACGATAAACAAAACCAAATTTTAATATTTTTTTAATATTTGTTTAATTTCTTGATAACCTAATAGTTGTGTTTGTTTTAATGCATGTCAAAATGTTTTTGGGTGCTAGCAATCACTTAAATTGCTTTTGATTTACTTATAAATTTTAAACAGAATTAAGAGTTTTTTTGTAGGATTAAGTCTTTATTTTTGGATATTATAATATTTTTAATGTCATCTGGATTGAAACGATAAATGAATGCATTAATTTTACAGCTCGAATAATACAATCCAATAAATCAAATGTTATGAAAATATTAAATAGACTCGCCATTATTGGAGCATTATTGATAAGTACTGTCGCTACATCTCAAGCAACATTAAATGCGGTAGATACAAATGGAAAGAAAAATGGTCTCTGGAAAGGCACTTATGAATTTTCAAAGCGTCCGCGTTATGAGGGTACATTTATAAACGGAAAGGAAACTGGGACTTTTAAGTTTTTTGATGATACACGGGCAGGTTCAGTAATAGCGACAAGAGAGTTCAATGAGCAAAACAATAGTGCTTATACTATATTTTATGATCAGTCAAAAAATAAAGTTAGTGAAGGTGTTGTTTTAGATAAAAAATTTGAAGGACCTTGGAAGTATTATCATAAAGCTTCTACTGTCGTAATGACTTTAGAAAATTATGAGAAAGGCCAGTTAACAGGAACGAGAACGGTTTATTATCCTAACGGCAATATTGCTGAAGAAGTAATGTATGCTAAAAACAAGAAAAATGGTAGCTGTAAAATTTATTCAGAAAACGGTATTGTATTAGAAGAAACCATTTATAAGAATGATGAATACAATGGTCTAGCTATCTTTAGGAATCCTCAAGGCGCAATTGTTTCAAAAGGGAACTTTTTTAATAATAAGAAAGTAGGTGTTTGGGAATTTTTCGAAAAGGGAAAGAAAATAAAAGAAACCAATTTTGATTTTCAGCAAAACAGTTCTAAATAGTGCGTTAATTTAAAAGAGGGCGCCTACGATAGTAAATTAAAACATTGTAACTTTGCAGTCTCAAAAAAATAAAAAAATGAAGCGAGTTGTAGTAGGACTTTCTGGAGGTGTAGATTCGAGTGTTGCGGCATATTTGTTGCAGCAACAAGGATATGAAGTGATTGGTCTTTTTATGAAAAACTGGCATGATGATTCAGTTACTATTTCTAACGAGTGTCCTTGGTTAGAGGACAGTAACGATGCATTGCTTGTTGCTGAAAAATTAGGTATTCCTTTTCAAACAGTTGATTTAAGCGAAGAGTATAAGGAAAAGATTGTTGATTACATGTTCAACGAATATGAAAAGGGACGAACTCCCAATCCAGATGTACTTTGTAACAGAGAGATAAAATTTGATGTTTTCATGAAGATTGCACTAAGTCTTGGTGCTGATTATGTTGCTACAGGGCATTACTGTCGTAAAAGTGAAACTACGGTAAATGGAGAAACTATTTATCAATTAAAAGCAGGTGCTGATGTAAATAAGGATCAGTCTTATTTCTTATGCCAGTTATCACAAGAGCAATTAGCTAAATCTCTTTTTCCTATAGGTGAATTGACTAAACCTGAGGTTCGTGAAATCGCAGCTGAAATGGAATTAGTAACGGCTGAGAAAAAAGATTCGCAAGGTTTGTGTTTCATAGGTAAGGTACGTTTACCTGAGTTTTTGCAACAAAAATTGCAGCCTAAGGAAGGGAAGATTGTTCAAATTGATAAAGATGACGCGGTTTATGCTGTTGCTGAAGATACTGGAGTAACTGTCTTGGATAAACTAAGGCAGAATGCCACTAAAATTAATTATACTCCAGAGATGGGTAAAGTTGTAGGTCAACATCAAGGGGCGCATTACTTTACAATTGGACAGAGAAAAGGATTAAATGTAGGAGGGACAAAGGATCCACTTTTTATCATAGGAACAAACGTTGATACAAATACCATATATACAGGTTTGAGTAGTCAGCATCCTGGATTATTTAGAAAAGGGTTGTTTATAGAGAATTCAGAAGTACATTGGGTGCGTTCTGATATGGCTTTGGCCAATGGTGAAACAACAGAGTTGATGGTTCGTATTCGTTACCGTCAACCGTTACAAAAGGCTACTTTACATCAATACGAGGACGGAATGTATATTGCTTTTGACGAACCTCAATCTGCAATTACTGAAGGGCAATTTGCAGCTTGGTATTTAGATGACGAATTAATAGGTTCAGGTGTGATTTCGTAAAAATACTGCTATATAAAAATTAAAACCAGACAAGAGTTTACATGCTTTTGTCTGGTTTTTTTTATGCTGTAATCCCATTTAGATTTGGTTCGATGAAATTAAATTTTAATCAGTGTCGAAGAATCTAAGATGTCCTTTACTACTTATTTAGAACTTAAAGTGGTTATTGTCTAATCAATTCATTTTTTTTATGAATTAAGGAATGCATATAATAATTACTTTTTTTCTGATTTCACTTAATTTTCGATAAATTTGGTAACATGATTTTGATCAAAAATATGAATTTCTAAATTTTCAACATTTTATGAATATAATAACCAAACTATTTAATATTCAGTACCCAATAATCCAGGGGGGAATGATTTGGGTAAGCGGATATAAACTTGCAAGTGCAGTAAGTAATGCTGGTGGCTTAGGGCTTATAGGTGCTGGATCAATGTATCCAGAAGTTTTGCGTGAACACATTCAAAAGTGCAAAAAGGCGACTAGTAAACCTTTTGGGGTTAACGTTCCCATGCTGTACCCCAATATTGAGGAGATTATGAATATCATTATTGATGAGGGAGTGAAAATCGTTTTTACTTCTGCAGGAAATCCTAAAACATGGACTGCTTTTTTAAAGGAAAAAGGGATTACGGTAGTACATGTAGTTAGTAGTTCCGCTTTTGCTCTCAAGGCCCAAAATGCGGGTATAGATGCTGTTGTAGTTGAAGGTTTTGAAGCCGGCGGACACAACGGTAGGGATGAAACCACTACACTTACATTAATTCCCATGGTCAAGGAAAAAATTACCATCCCGGTTATTGCTGCCGGAGGAATTGGAAGTGGGAGAGGAATGCTTGCTGCAATGGCATTAGGTGCTGATGGAGTACAAGTAGGCAGTAGGTTTGCAGCATCAATTGAATCTTCTGCTCACGATCATTTTAAACAAACAATTGTTGCAACAGAAGAGGGTGGTACTCAACTTACTTTGAAAGAATTAGCGCCTGTACGATTGATTAAGAACAAATTCTTCAATGATGTGCAATCACTTTATGATAATAACGGCAGTAAAGAGGATTTAGTAGCACTGTTAGGTCGTGCTCGTGCAAAAAAAGGAATGTTTGAAGGAGATTTAATCGAAGGAGAATTAGAAATAGGCCAAATTGCAGGACTAATTCATGATATCAAATCGGCAGAGCAAATAGTAAAAGAGATTATAGCTGAATTTAAAGAGGCAAAAGAAGCGTTAATAAATATGGATTTTTAAACTGTACTTTTTTGGCGCACATAAAAAAAGGTGGACATTACTGCTGTAGTGTCCACCTTTATATTTGAATGTCTAAAATACATTAAACATTGTATGTTTTATTAGAACTGCTCTCTTCCAGCAAAATGGAAAGCACCTTCAATAGCTGCGTTCTCATCACTATCTGAACCGTGAACAGCATTTTCTCCAATTGAAGTAGCGTATGCTTTACGGATAGTTCCTTCAGCAGCTTCAGCAGGATTAGTAGCTCCAATTAAAGTTCTAAAATCTTCAACTGCATTTTCTTTTTCTAAAATAGCAGCAACGATTGGTCCTCTTGACATGAATTCAACTAATTCTCCGTAGAAAGGTCTTGCTGAGTGAACTGCGTAAAATGCTTGAGCATCAGCAACAGTTAACTGAGTTAATTTTAAAGATACGATTTTGAATCCTGCATTAGTTATCATTGCAAGAATGTTTCCGATATGTCCGTTTGCTACTGCATCCGGTTTAATCATTGTAAATGTTCTATTAGTAGCCATTTTTTATTTTTTAAATTTTGTGCAAAAATAGTTTATTTTGTTTAATAATGTGCTAATTTCTTAAAGATACCACTGAAAAAAAATTATATGGTAATAATCTCGAATGTTTGATCTAATGGCTTTAACGTAGCAATTAATTTGGGAATCAAACTTGTACCAGACTCCAAGTAAAATTCAGAGAAATTAGCTTGTCTTTCCTGCAAACTTTTGTTTGGAAATAATTCATTTTGAAGGTCGGTAGCGCGCTCTATTTCTTCTGAGAATTTTCTTTTCTGTGCTTTTAACAAGCGTTTCTCTAAATTTTCTAAACCTTTTATCTGCTTTTTTTCCTGCGCTTTCACAGCACCTGTAAACGATTTATCTGTTTTAGCGGCTAATACGAACAAATCTGCAAATTGCTGCTGTAATTGTAGCTTATAATTTGTTAAGTCAATAGGGAAAGCAGAGTGATCTTCAGTAACTTTATTTTTAAGCATTTCCTGTTTTGAAAATAAGTCAATCCAAGATAAGTTGAGTTTGTCAATTTTTTTAAGCTGTTTTTCTGTAGCTAATAGAACTGAATTTCGAACCAACAACATAGGAAAAGTGACTTGTACTGTTTCAAAGAAAGATTTAAGTTCTAACCAATATGCAATTTCTCCACCTCCACCTATATAGCATAAATTAGGTAAAATGACCTCTTGATATAAAGGTCTCATAATTACATTAGGACTAAATTTTTCAGGATTAGTTTCCACAAGAGTCATTATTTCAGCTTCTGAAAAAACTAAATTTGTGTGGTTTACTTTGTAATTATTATTTTCGAAAATAATGCGTTCGCGTAAATCGTCTTCGATATAAAATAAATTAATTTCACGCGGATTCACTTGTATGTTATACTGCTCTAAATGAGAAGTAGTTTCGATAACGGCTTTGTGAGATTTTTGATGTAATAATTCCTCCTTAATGTAAGGAATAAAATTTCGTTTTAATTCGCTGTTGTCTGCATCAATTATTACTAGGCCTAATTCACCAAAAAGGGCATTAGCTAAGTGCCTTGTTGCATCGGCTAGATTATCATGCTTTAAGTAGGCTTCTTCGAACATTTTTTTAAGAGCCGAGGCATTTGTACTAGTGCCCAACTCTTGCTGATAAATAGTAAAAAATTCGGCTAAACCTTCGGTTGATAAACGGCCAACAGGACCTGTACTCTCTTTATTCCATCTGAATTTTTTACCCTTAAAGTTAAAATAATTGATCTCTTCAAAATCATGGTCTTCAGTTGCCATCCAATAAATTGGCACAAAATTAGAAGCGGGATATTTTGCTTTTAATTCTTTGGTCAGATTAATAGTTGATATTATTTTATACAAAAAGTAAAGTGGACCGCTGAATAAATTGAGTTGATGCCCCGTGATAACTGTAAAAGTATTCTCAACCTTTAAACTTTCGATATTTTGTTGCGTCAAATAAGATGTTGGAACTCCTATATATTGTTCGAGTAGAATGGTTACAAGCTTGGATCTTGAAGCGTTATTAAAGTTGGTTTGTTTTTCAGCAATTTGAGCCTCAAAATTTTCAATTTTTGGAAAGCGGTTGTATAGTGATTTTAAGTTTGATTTTTCGTCTAAATAATCATTCATCAAAGGCGAGAAATAACCAGAATTTTGATAGCTGATACAGTCGGTTGGCATAAGTGTGAATTTCTAAATTTATTGCTAAAGTAGTAAAAAGTAAAGTTACACATTTTAGGTTTATGAAAGCTTTGTGAATTATGGAAAATACTAGAATTGTATCTTGTGATTGGTATGTAAAAAAAAGAAGGTTGCTCATGACGAGCAACCTTCTATAAAAAAAAAACAGTATTAAATTTTATTGAAATGCGTAAGTTGTTAATCTAAAATTACTAGAAGCACTAGTGAATGTGTAAATTGTGTTAGGAGGACCTCCAAATTTGAAAGATTCACGTTTTACATATAATCCTTTTGGATTAAGTAATTCTGCATCTATTTTTTTCAATATTGCAGGTTCGCTACCCGAGTTCCATCCATCATCAGTGAATATTATTGTTTTGTTAACAGGATCTTCTGATGTAAGTATAGAATGAAATTCAGTTGCTTTACCTCCAGCAAATTGGTACTGAATGTAACTACCAAAAGCAGTATTGAATTGGAACTGTACTCTACTTATAGTAATTCCCGCAGGAAGGTTTGCGTTGATTTCAGCTAATAAACTCTTAGTAACGTCAGAGTTAGTAGGAGCAGTACTTAAAAATGAAGCAATGTAACCAAAAGCAGTTGATGGATTTCCATCTAAAAATGGTAAGTAGTCAGTAGTAATAACTAACGGTTTATTAGAATATTTAATAGTTGCAGAAACTCCTCCTGTACCAGTTGCAGTAAAACTTCCAGTTGCTGCATCATATGTAAAATCTGTTAATTCTTGCGTTCCTACTTTAACCGCTGGTTGTACAGTAATTCCAGTTGCAGTATAAGCAATACCCACATTGTAAGAAAAGCTAGAGCCAGCTACAATTGAGTTAGCCACTGCATAACGAGAGGCAGGTGTAAAAGTAAAATCAAATTGATTGATTTTTGAACCGTCGTTTGTCTCTAAAAGTCTAAAAAGTGGTCGAGATGATGCTCCTATAACATTAGGAATCATCGCTCTAGCTTTGGCTAGATTAGTCCAGTCAGCCGCAGTTGCTTTAACAAAACGCAATTCTTCAAAACTTCTGTTAGTTCTAAAAATGATTTCGCCATTTTCTTGACCGTAGTATAGGAATTGAAAATCTCCTTTGTACCCTTTTCCTCTTAATGCAGCTGTTGGAGCATTGTTAGAATCAGATAGTAAGTGTATTCTATTGCTTGTACTAAAAAGTAAACTTGTAGTACTTCCTAACTCAATAGAATATTCACTTGAATATACAGAAGTGTCATCATCAAAGTCAGAGGCCATATCTACTTTTCCATCTTTAAATTTAAAGACGTGCGTAAAACCACCTAGTTGGGTAACATCGGTAAAGTACACTGCTTTCCAACCAAATTCAGATGATTCTAATAAGTCGTTTAGCTCTTTTTGCTTAGCATCTAAGCGCTCGGCTGGCGTAGCCCCAAAGGGCGATTCTAAAGTTTCTTTGTTATCGCAAGAAACTAATTGTATTGCTAAAATAGCAACCAATATATAATTAAATATAGATTTTAATTTCATAGTGTTTGTTATTATTTACTTAGTAAGTTCGTTAGTGTTTTTCTCAGCCTCGTCTCTTAATTTGTAAAAATCCATATTAAAAGCGTCTTTAAAGTATTTTACCACGACTGCTTCTTTAGCTTTGATATTAGCTACAGCTTCCTCATCTTCAATTCCATCTAAAATAGCTTGATATTCTGCTTTAGAGTTAATCAACATAGTTGCTGCCATTTCTGCAAAATCCTCATTGATGTTAGATCTTGCATAGTCAGATATAAAACCTTCTTCATTAGCCACAGCTGTAGACGTAGCATACCAGTTTGAAGTATATCCTGTAGGTGTTATTTTTGCCAATGTCTTTTCGTCAAACGGTTTTGTTTGGTTCAATATGTGAATGTATTCGTGTTGAATCGTTTTTATAAAACGCTTTACGTTTTCACGATCAGTTTTGTTGACTTTGTCTGTTTCAAATAAAGTAATTCTCTGTCCAGCATCTGCAAGTCCAAGTGTAATGGTACCTGTAGTGTTTAAGTTAACACCACCTACCAAAACAAATTCTCTTGGAGCAATTTTTTTAACAAAATCAGCTCCTCCAATAGTAGAATAACTTTGTAACCATATTTTTTGCACGATTTCTAATGCTGGCTGTACTTTTGTTTGTGTTGGTGGAAACAAGTAACGATTATTATCTACTACATTTTGATCCCACTTGTATTGCACATTGATATTGTAAGGTGTTAAGAAATTAGTATCTATCCAATTGTCTAATGAAGATTTTACAGGGACAGTAGTATCTAAAATACTTTCGGTTAATGGTTCGTCACTAGCGCAAGCTCCCAGAAATAAAACGGAAGATAGCACTAATACATTTTTATATAATTTGAATTTTTTCATTTGATTTAGTTTTAGCGTGGGTTTTTCTCTACTCCAGTGTTAGTTACATGTAAAGGCAATTGAATAGCTTTACGTAAATCATTTTTAGTTAGAACGTTGTCTGGCTCGTTGTATGATTTATGCGTAATTGACAGTGCAAACCTTTTAATATCTAACCATCTTAAACCTTCGTGAACAAACTCTCTTCTTCTCATTTCGGCAACGGCTTTAATGTATGAAGTTTGCACAGCAGTCATAGTGTAAAATGGAGTGTATTCATTTGCAATCACCGGATACTTAGCTACAATTTTTGCCTCAGAAACTTTATCTGTGGTAGTGTTGTAAGCCGTTATTCTTTGCGACAAGAAATAATCAATTTCCTCGTTAGCAACTGCTAATTGATTTGTCATAATATGCGCCTCGATTCTATTCAAGAATAGCTCATCATTTGATAAAAGAACTAAAGCATCAAATGGTTGACCAATACCTGCATTTACATTTGTATATCTAAAATACTCTACAAACTTGGGTACAAATATGGTGATTTGACCATTGTATGATAATGGACGATATAAATATCCTTTGTTAGCTAAATTTGTTGCTGCTCCAAAAAGCACATCTCTATCCGCACCAGTCATTTGAAATCTGTTACGGCTGAATGTTCGTGAGTAAACAGATGATGCCGAAGCAATTAGTAAATTTGTATTTTCACTTTCTTGCGAATATTTACGTTGTCCAGTGTTGAAATCTAAATCAAGATAAGACTGATAGTCTCTTAATTCTCCTACTGGTCTATTCCCTAAAGCATTTGATACAGCGATTACTTTGTCCCATTTACCAATAACAGTATAAAAACGACTCGCAAAAGAGTTTGCAGCTGCTACGTTAAAGTGAAATTTAGGCTGTGCATAATCGTTGTTCACATATTTCAAACCTTCTTCAACATCTGATTCGATAAAATTGTAAACTTCCTCGATTGTGTTTCTCTTGTACTCCTTAAGCAATGTTGTTTCAGGAGATAGTACGTAAGGAATTCCTAATTCAGACTTAGCAGTTGCAGGGTCGTATCTTTGAGAGAACAAGGATACAAGCATAAAGTGAGAATATGCTCTAGCTAATAAAGCTTCTCCTTTTTGTGGTTGTAAATTTGCTGGATTTCCTAATTTATCGATAGCGTCTAGTGCTTGATTTGCATGTGCAATTGCACGATAGCAAGCATCCCAATAATCCGAAGGAGTATCTTGTTGCGTTTCTATTTGCATTTCCCAATTGTAGTCCAAAGAATTTTGAACGTTTGAAAGTGTTAAATCACCACTATCAAAAACATTATCGGTCATTGTTTCTGCAAATAGCATATAGTTTGCTTGTGGATATGCTTCGACAAGAATCTCTGATATTTTTTCTGGACTATCTAATTGTGTTCTGTTATCTGGTGTTTCAGATAGGAAGTCGTCACAACTAGTAAGACTTAAAACTACGAGTAGTGATAAGGTTATATTTATTTTTCTCATGTCTTTTATAATTAGAATGATACGTTAAGTGAGAATGTGTATTGGCTCGTGATTGGTTGAGAAACTCCTCCAGTTCTATAAAACTCAGGATCTTGACCATTTAATTTTTTATCTGAATAAATCAACAGTGGATTTGCAGTAGATGCCTTCATAGAAAATCTACTTAATCCTATACGTTTCTTGAAATCAGAAGGAAACTCATAAGTTAATGACACATTTTTAAGACGTACGAATGCTCCGTCTGCAACACGCTCATCTGAATAATTGTAAGCGTTGTAAGCTCTTGTCAAACTTCTTGATTCGGCTGCATAATTTGCAATTAATCTTTGGTCAGCAATTACTGGAATGTTTGTGAATGCCTCATCTCCTGGATTCAACCATCTATTTGTGAATTCTTTTGTGAAGACAGTTAAATCGTCATAACTGCTAGAATAAATAGGATTTAAACGAACCTTGTTTCCACCAGCTGCAACTATAAATACATTTAAAGACCAGTTATCATAAGTGAATGTATTCGAAATACCTGCTGATTTATTTGGCTCGATTGATCCTTCATATTTCAAATATTTAGTAACATCTTCTGAATCTTGGAAGTTGGCACCTGCAATGTTATCGCTTTCGCCTTCTGGCATAATGAAAGTGGGTAATCCTTGATTATTTAATCCTGTGAACTGGTATGAGTATAATGCGTTTCTAGGATGACCTACTGCATTTCCTCCTGTACCGTCAACTAATCCTAAAACTGTTGGTACATTTGCAAGTCTTGTAATTTCTTGATCGTAGATTGAGAAATTAAAAGTAGTAGACCATTTTAATCTTGAATTATTCAAGTTTTGAGTAGTTAAAGATAGTTCGATACCCTTAGTCTCCATATCGGCATTGTTACCTAATTTTAATTTTTGTCCACCAATTCCTGATGTAGTAACAGCATCAACTAGATCAAAAGCTTTTCTGCTGTAAATATCAGTCGTTAATTGGATTCTATTATTAAATAAGCCTAAATCCAATCCTATATTCGTTTCAAATTGTTTCTCCCATGTTAAGTCACCATTTTGAAGATCATCAATGCTCAAACCAGTTTCTCTATCGTTAAGATTCAAACGGTCAGTGATAAAACTTCTATAAATCGCTAAAGAGTTTGTAGCTGGACCAGCAGTTGCAGTCAAACCATATGAACCTCTTAAACTTAAGTTGCTTATAGTTGCTGCATTTTTCATGAAATCTTCTTCCATGATGTTCCATTTTCCACTAAAAGTGTAAGTAGGCAGCCATCTTGATGAACCACTATTTCCTTGTCTATTTGATCCATCATAACGACCTGTGATAGATCCTGTATAACGGCGATCATAAGTATATCCTAATTTAGTAAAGAAACCTACCGTTCTTTCTCTTTCTTCAGAAAAAGCGTAATACGATTCTCCTCCATTGATTACTTTTTCTAATAATCGAGGATCAGTAAAAGCAGTTAACCCTCTGTCATACTGTAAACCGTAAGCAGTAAAGTTGCTACTGTTTCTGTCTACAGAACGCATTTCTTGTCCAAAAAATGCATCAACTTCATGCTTGTCATTGAAAACATTTTTATAGTTAAAACTATTTCTAATGTTGTATGAAGTTAAGTCGTTAGAGAATTTTCTTAAAATACCTCCGTTTGGTAATACAGAAACTTTAGGAGCTGTTAAGTCATCTGGGTTTTCATATAAAAAGATGTTTGCATCTCTTACAATTGTAGTTTCTTGTGCGTTGTAAGCTCCTACGATATTAGATTGCTCTAGTATGTTGTGCTCTCTAATTGTGTTTGCATATCTCGCATTAGCTACAAAATTGTATGTGAATTTAGGTGAAATTTTATACGATAGATCAGCTTGAAAACGAATATCTTTTACTTTGATATCCATGTAATTATTTTTTAACTCTTCAACAATATTAAGAGGAGCCCAGTTGTTTCTATAGTATTCATAGTTTCCGTTATCATCATATGGTCGCAATGCTCTGTTTGTATTTAAAACATAGTTGAACGGGTTGATGTCAAAATCTCTGGTAGTACTACCGTTAACACCATCTCTTAAACTGTCATAACTTCCAGGAGCTTGTTGATCTCTTATCGAAGCTTGAGTAGACAAGGTGATGTTTAATTTATCATTAACGTAAAAGGTATTCTTGATATTTGATGTTAATTGATTTACTTTATCAGCTGTAGTCCATCCTGGATCACTGTAAAATCCAAGTGAAGCAAAGTAACCATTATTTTTACCTCCACCAGAAAAACTCAAAGAGTGATTTTGTGTAATTGACGGTCTAAACAAAGTTTTGAACCAGTTAGTGTTAGATAATTCGTATTTTTTTAAGAATTCGTTTCTTCCGGCTTCGTCATTTCTTACGCCGTATGTTCCGTTTGTAACGTCATAAGTATTAATAGCATTAGCAAGGATGTTATAAACACCACCGTAACGACCTTGAGCAGTTGCAGGTAATCCTAAAAATCCTTTAGCTTCTACTTCTTTTAAGATTCCCATTGTTTCTTGAGAATTCAAAATATCGTATTGATTGTAGCTAGGTACAACACGTGCTGTTTGTTCAAGTGAATAAGTAACAGACAGTGGAGACTCACGTCTACCTTGTTTAGTAGTCACTACCACAACACCGTTCAATGATCTTGATCCATAGATAGATGTTGCAGAAGCATCTTTTAAAATTTCGATACTCAATACATCATTTGGATTTAATCCAGCAATTGACGAACTCAAAAGTGTTTCAGAGTTACCTGATGCCAAATCTGCGAAAGATAAATTCACAATGTCTTCTTGCACGATTCCATCAATTACCCATAACGGTTTTGTATCTCCAAAAATTGAAGACGATCCACGCACAGTGATTTTTGGTGCAGTACCAAAAGTTCCTGTTACGTTTTGAACAGTTACACCGGCAGCTTTACCTTCAATCATTCTACTAATATCCACTACACCTTCTACTAAGAGTTCTTTTTCAGAAATTCTACTAATAGCACCTGTAAATGTTCTTTTAGATGTTTTCTCATATCCTGTAGTAATTACAACTTCGTTTAATGCTTGTCCTGACTCATTTAAAGTAATCGTCATAGGAGTAGCTTTAACAGTGGCCTCAACTGTTTTCATACCTATATATGTAACTACAATGACTGTAGTATTTGCAGGCATGTTGATGCTAAAGTTACCATCCATGTCAGTAAGCACTGCCACTTTAGTCCCTTTTGCCATTACTGTAGCTCCAGGTAATGGACTTCCATTTTCATCAAGTACTCTACCAGTAACAGTTGCAACCATAAAATTGCTGCTTGTAGCATTATTTGGTAAAAATGCAGCTATTTTGTCGTCTAACTGCGGTGCTTTATTTTGTAAAACTATTTGATTGCTAATTTCAGAATACGCAATGTTTAATGGTTTTAAAATATTTGCTAAAATAGTCGCTAATGACTCATCATTGGCGCTGTAGCTTACTCTCTGGTCTAGCTGGCTAATTCTAGAATTGTAAGAAAATTTTACTTTTGCTGATTTCTCTAGTTTGCTTAGAGCATTAGATAAAGTTAGGTTTTCAAGATCTAGTGTAACTCTAGTGTCTAGTTTCTTTTGACCATTAACGCTATTTGCCATTGTAACTGTGGAAAACACAAAGGCCAGCAGGAGTTGGAATAGGGTTATTTTCATGATTCGAAAGAGTAATCGTTGTTTAACAACAGGTTTTTTCATAATTTTGGTTTGTTTTAATTAGTACTTCTAAAGGGTATTGTCGAAACATCACAAATTGTTTTTTACAGAAAACAATTTGATTTCATTTAAGCGTCGCTAATGTTACAGCATTATCGGCGCTTTTTTACTTTTATAAATTCTTACATAGGCTTTTTAATTATTCACAACCGTCAGAGGTGATGATTATTTGATTACCATTCATTTCATAATTTGTATTATTTCCTAAAGCCTTACAAATAATTTTAAGCTTCTCTGGTAAGGGCATATCGTTAAGCGAGCTAGTCAAGTGACACTCTTTCATCTTAACTTTTGGGTAAGCAATATTGATTAAATAAGCTTGTTCTAATGTTTTAAATATTTGACTCACGGGAATATCGGTAAAGTCAAAACTTAATTGTTCTATATTACTTAAAGAACCAATGAGTGCTTCATCTTTTGTGATGTCAGTTATTTTTTGAAATTTTAAATCTTTTCGAGTAAAGCGTACTGCTTCATTAGGAAGTAGTGTAATATCCTCGTCTTTAGAAGATGGCATGATGCTCTGGTTAGATTCGATTTTTACCTTTCCAGTACGCACTAAGACTTCAATATTGGGATTCTTAGCATAGGCACTAATTTTAAAGCTTGTTCCTAATACACGAGTTACGATTTCATTAGCATAAACTAAAAATGGTTTCTTCGGATTTTTACTAATTTCGAAAAAAGCCTCTCCTGATAAATACACTCTTCGCTCTGAACCGGTGAATATTTTAGGGTAACTTAATTTACTCTTTGGTTGTAGTAAAATAGAGCTTCCATCTGATAGTGTTATGGTCTGTGCTTTATTCGAATTATTTGTTTGTTCAACTAATCCTTCAAAGTTTTCATCTAAAAGTTCGTTATATACTTTTTGATCATCTAAAGCAACAAAGAAATGGCTATAGGTCCAAGTAGCGAGTAATCCAAAAACCAAAACTGCCGCTATAGACCTAAGCCAATTGCTATTCCATAAATTAATTTCTTTTTTATTGTTGGGTTGTTCGCGCTTTTCTATTTTACTCCAAGTAGCAAGTAAAGCTGTTTGAATTTTTGCTGTAGAAAAATTAGGTTCGGGAGTTTTAGTAGCCAATATCCATAGGCGTGCATCTTGTACAAGCTTGGCTCTAACTGCAGTTTCTAAGGTCCATTCCTCCCAATTGTCTTGGTCTACGTTTGAACGTATCCATGTTTGGAAAGAAGCATCTGATAAAAACTCCTCAATTTCAGTATAATGATCGCGTATTTGCATTTATATATAGGATTACAAATACATAAAGGACGCTTTCTTTAATATATACTCACTAAATTATGATATTTTTTTAATTTTTTTAATTTTTTTAATAAAATATTATAATATAGCCGGTGAGAGCGCTAGCAGTAAGGCCAAGCTTACATTCCAGTCTTTTCTTAAATTAAGCACTGCACGGTGAAGCAGGTTGTTTGCAGATTGATAATTCACATCCATTAGTTCCGCAATTTGCTCTACACTTAATCCTTGATTGTATCTTAGATATAGCGCTTCTTTTTGTCTTGAAGGAAGCAAGTTGATAAGCTTATTTAATTGGTATACTTTATCAGCGGTTACTTCATCATTTATTAATTGATGCTCGATCGAAAAATCAAATAAAAAGTTGACGACATCCGTAGAAGTGATTTTGTTAAAAATGCGGTCCCTTTCTTGTAATCTCGAAATTCTTTTTCGAACACTAGACAATAAATAGGCTTTTACATTTGTAGTTTCTCCTAAGTTATTTTTGTAAAGCCAAATATCTGCAAATACATCCTGAACACAGTCTTGTATTTTATCACTGTCATTAGAAAAGGAATTACCATAGCGAACCAATTGTTCGTAATGTCTTTCAAACAGCATCGAAAAAGCTTTTTCGTCTCCTGCCTTTAAATCAGTCCACAATTGAGTGTCCTCAACTATAGACTTGGTTATTTTTTGATTAGTATGCAAAATGGTGGTGGTTTTGTATATTAAGGTTTTGTTAAGATTTGTAATTGTACGTATAATAAAATAGATACACAAATAATTGTCATAGTTGTGTAGTATATTAATGATTTTATGAATTTTGGTTTAAATTCTTTAATATAGAGTTTTAAAACTGTACAAGAATTATATAATTCGCAATGGATATTTTCTTACAGACTTTGACTGTATATTCCTTTGTTTTATTATATTCAGAAATAAATCATCATTAAATTGTTTTTAATTTATTTCTCCTTCTTAAGGCTTTATTTAGTGTTCAGATATTTCGATATTCAAATTAAATAGCTGAATTTTATTGAAAATTAAATAGCTTCAGAATGAATAATAATGTGAATAGTTTAAATAAGAATTCTCTTAAACATGTCCTTTTTGGAAGCCTCATAGGAACTACAATAGAGTTTTTTGATTTTTACATCTATGCTAATGCTGCAGTGTTAGTATTTCCTCAACTATTTTTTCCTTCAGCAGATAGTACAAATTCTGTTTTACTGTCTCTTGCTACTTTTTCTATAGCTTTCCTCTCTAGACCAATAGGTTCAGCAGTCTTTGGGCATTATGGTGATAAAATAGGGCGTAAAACTACTTTGGTAATAGCATTGCTTACTATGGGAATTTCTACAGTTTGCATTGGGTTTTTACCAAGTTATGCAAGCATTGGTATTGCGGCTCCATTATTACTAATGCTATGTCGCTTTGGACAGGGAGTTGGACTAGGAGGAGAGTGGGGAGGAGCTGTTTTACTTGCCATAGAAAATGCCCCGCCAAACAAGAGAGCTTGGTACGGAATGTTTCCTCAACTTGGTGCTCCTATAGGTTTACTATTGTCTGGTGGAGTATTTTTATTACTAACAGATACAATGACAGCCGAAGCATTCATTGATTATGGATGGAGAATACCGTTTATTGCTAGTTCTTTACTGGTTCTAGTAGGGTTTTACATTCGATTGAATATTACAGAAACGCCAGCTTTTGAAAATGCAAAAGAGGAAAAAAGCGAAATCAAAGTTCCATTTTTTACACTAATTAAATTTTATAAAAACCAATTAATTTTTGGAACTCTAGCCGCAATGACCACTTTTTTATTATTTTATTTAATGACCGTTTTTACTTTGAGTTGGGCGACATCTGATTTAGATTATAGTAAAAGAGACTTTTTGTTAATGCAATTATTCTCCGTTTTATTTTTTGCGATGTTTATACCAATATCTGCATTAATTGCTGATAAAATCGGACGTAGAAAAACATTAATATATGTTACTGTTGCGATTGCTTTATTTGGTTTTCTGTTTTCACTGGCAATGAATAGTGGAAATACTGTAGTAGTAACACTGTTTCTATGCGTGGGGATGAGTTTGATGGGTTGTACTTATGGTCCATTGGGTACCTTTTTATCTGAATTATTTCCTACTAATGTACGTTATTCTGGAACGTCACTAGCTTTTAATATGTCAGGAATTATTGGTGCGGCATTTGCTCCAATGGCAGCGATATGGTTAGCTACAAATTACAGTCTTACCTATGTAGGTTTTTACCTTTCAGTAGCATCGCTCGCTTCTATTATAGCTTTATTAGTGATTAATAAAAAAGAACATAAATTTTAAGGGTTCTATTCGAAAATAAATTTTCTAACATCAATTTGTTTTAAAGATTGCCCTTTAGTATGAATTAGGAGTAATATCCCTTATTTTTGCAGAAAAATTACTTCTTTTGAAAACCAAATTATTTTTAGTTACACCTCCGTTTACACAATTAAACACTCCTTATCCTGCTACAGCATACATAAAAGGGTTTTTAAATACAAAAGCTATTGAAGCTGTACAAGCAGATTTAGGTATAGAGGTGATTTTAAAATTATTTTCTAAAGGGGGAATCTCAGATTTGTTTGCTGTAGCAGCTCCACAATTTGAAGCTTTAAACAATAGTATTTCAGATAACTCAAAGCGTATCTTTGCGCTTCAAGAAGAATATATAAAAACCATAGATGCGGTAATCGCGTTTCTACAAGGAAAAAATCCCACTCTAGCATTACAAATTTGCCAAGAAGATTATTTGCCTGAGGCTTCTCGATTTGTGCAATTAGAAGAACTTGACTGGGCTTTTGGGACGATGGGAACTCAAGATCGTGGGAAACATTTAGCGACTTTATATCTTGAGGATATCTCTGATTTTATTGTAGAATGTGTAGATGCAAATTTTGGTTTCAGTCGTTATGCAGAACGCTTAGGGAGATCAGCAAATTCGTTTGATGAACTTTATAAAGCATTGCAAGAAGCTCCTACATATATTGATGCCGTTTTGCTTTCGACCTTAAAAGAAAAGATAGAATCAGTCCAACCAACATTGTTTTTAATCTCGGTTCCTTTTCCTGGGAATTTATACAGTGCTTTCAGGTCAGCGCAATGGGTGAAAGCAAATTATCCTACTATTAAAATCTCGATGGGAGGTGGTTTCCCTAATACTGAATTGCGATCCCTTTCTGATAGTCGTGTTTTTGAATTTTTTGATTACATCACGCTAGATGACGGAGAAGTACCTATTGAAGAATTAATTTTGAATATCGAAGATCCTAGTTATGGTGCCTTTAAGCGAACATTTTTACTAGAAGACGGAGCAGTCGTTTATAAAAATAATTCTGCAAAATCTGATTACAAACAATCTCAAGTTGGTACACCCGATTATTCAGATTTGCTTTTAGATAAATATATTTCTGTTATCGAAATTGTCAATCCAATGCACCGTATGTGGTCAGATGGGCGATGGAATAAATTAACAATGGCACATGGGTGTTACTGGGGAAAATGTACTTTTTGTGATATATCACTTGATTATATAAAAATATACGAACCAGTAGCTGCAAATTTATTGTGCGATCGCATGGAAGAAATGGTGCTACAAACGGGCGAAAATGGCTTTCATTTTGTAGATGAAGCTGCTCCGCCTGCTTTAATGCGAGCACTGGCGCTGGAAATTTTACGCCGTAAATTATCAGTTACTTGGTGGACAAATATTCGATTCGAAAAAAGTTTTAGTAAAGATTTGTGTTTGCTATTAAAAGCGTCTGGTTGCATTGCTGTATCTGGAGGTCTCGAAGTAGCATCTGATCGGTTATTAAAATTAATCGATAAGGGTGTTACTGTAGAACAAGTAGCTAAGGTAACTCGTAATTTTACTGAAGCTGGAGTTATGGTGCACGCGTATTTAATGTATGGCTATCCTACTCAAACTGTTCAGGAAACAGTGGACAGTTTAGAAATGGTGCGCCAACTTTTTGAAGCAGGAGTATTGCAATCAGGATTTTGGCATCAATTCGCGATGACAGCACATAGTCCGGTGGGTATATATCCAGAGAAATTTGGTGTGAAAAAAGAAACCGAAGCAATAGGTTCATTTGCAAATAACGATATAAATTACATCGATAGCACTGGAATTGATCATGATAAATTTAGTTTTGGTTTAAAAAAATCCCTATTTAATTTCATGCACGGCATTTGCTTTGACTACGAATTACAAGAGTGGTTTGATTTTAAAATACCTAAATCAAAAATAGCTGATGATTTTATCTATAATGCTTTGACTGAAGATGCTGACTTGAATATTAAAGCAAATGCAAAAATTGTATGGTTGGGTGGTAAACCATCCGTTAGTAGCTTTGCCAAATCAAAAAAAGGTCAATCATGGCAAATGATGGCTTTCACTTTTCATGATAAAAAAGAAAGTTTCGACATAGTACTGAATGATCTTGAGGGGCAATGGCTAGTAAATACGCTTCCTTTAATTTCTGTTTCGAATAATAAAACTTTTACCTTCCAAGAACTCAAAGCAAGTTTTGAAACTACGTTAGAAAATTTTGAACTCTTTTGGTATTCTAAACCCGTGAATACTTTGAGGGAATATGGATTATTAGTGTTATAAGGCCCAAACACTAGCAGCAAAAAAAATAATTTTATAACAGCGAAAACGTTTTCTTTTACTTATTTTTACGAGTAAAAAACTTGTAAAATGCGCGATAATTATAAAATTAGCGTCAATGAATCCTTCCTATTCGACATTAATAAAGAAGAAGTTTCTAAATTTGACGCAGTAAATACTGGAGGCGACGATTACCATGCTCTCCATAATAATGCTCCTTATAAGGCAACAATTGTGTCTTCTAATTTTTATCAAAAGAACTATACTGTAAAAGTAAACGGTAACTTATATACTGTTTCAATAGCTGATGATCTCGATTTATTAATTAAAGAACTAGGATTTGAAGTAGGCCTATCTAAACAAATCAATGCTATAAAAGCCCCAATGCCAGGTTTAATTCTAGAAATAAGTGTTGAGGTAGGACAAACAGTCAAAGAAAAAGATCCCTTGCTAATTCTTGAAGCAATGAAAATGGAAAATAGTTTCCAGTCTCCTCGCGACGGAGTTATAAAATCTATTGCTGTAAGTAAAGGAGATGCTGTTGATAAAGGGCAACTTTTAATCGAATTTGAGTAAACTATAAGGTCAAAGTAAGAAACAAGAATATTTTTGCTAAGTATTGTGCTGCTTCTTGTAGTGTGATAATAGTAGTAGTATTTTTCTATCTATTAAAATATGAAAAAAATATTAGTTGCAAATCGTGGAGAAATAGCTATTAGAGTCATGAAAACTGCCCAGAAAATGGGAATAAAAACAGTAGCCGTCTATTCTACTGTAGATAGAAATGCTCCCCATGTGAAATTTGCTGATGAAGCAGTGTGGATTGGTGAAGCTCCCTCAAATCAATCGTATTTATTAGGTAATAAGATTATTGAAGTAGCAAAATCATTGAATGTTGATGCAATTCATCCGGGTTATGGATTCTTAAGTGAAAATGCTCAATTTGCTGAGGATGTTGCTGCAAATGGTATCACATTCATTGGGCCAAAATCTAAGGCGATTCATATTATGGGTAGTAAACTTGCAGCAAAAGAGGCTGTGAAAAAATACGATATCCCCATGGTTCCTGGTTTAGACGAAGCAATTACAGATATAAAGGAAGCTAAAAAAGTTGCGACTCAAGTTGGTTTTCCTATTTTAATTAAGGCATCTGCAGGTGGTGGAGGTAAGGGAATGCGCGTTGTAGAAAACGAAGAAGAATTTGAATCGCAAATGAACAGAGCAATTAGTGAGGCGACTAACGCTTTTGGAGATGGATCTGTTTTTATCGAAAAGTACGTAGCGTCACCAAGGCATATTGAAATTCAAATCATGGCTGACAGTCACGGTACGATTTTATACCTCTTTGAAAGGGAGTGCAGTATACAGCGTCGTCATCAAAAGGTAGTTGAAGAAGCTCCTTCTGCGGTATTGACTCCAGAGCTTCGTAAAAAAATGGGTGAGGCTGCTGTGCTAGTTGCTAAATCATGTAATTATCTAGGAGCGGGAACTGTTGAATTTTTATTGGATGAAAATAATAATTTTTATTTTCTCGAAATGAATACTCGTTTACAAGTGGAACATCCCGTAACAGAATTGATCACAGGAATTGATTTAGTCGAGTTGCAAATAAGAGTTGCTCGAGGAGAAGCTTTAAAAATAAAACAAGAGGACTTAAAAATTACAGGTCATGCGCTTGAATTAAGAGTCTACGCTGAAGACCCTTTGAATGATTTCTTGCCTAGTGTAGGTAATTTAGAGGTTTACAATTTACCTGTAGGTGAGGGAATTCGCGTGGATAATGGTTTTGAGCAAGGTATGGATGTTCCCATTTATTATGATCCAATGTTAGCTAAATTAATTACCTACGGTCAAACTAGAGAAGAAGCAATTCAATTAATGATCAAAGCAATTGATGATTATAATGTGGTAGGTGTGAATACAACTTTACCATTTGGTAAATTTGTCTGCGAACACGAGGCTTTTAGATCAGGAAATTTTGATACCCATTTTGTTAAAAACTATTACGATGGTGAAAAAATGAAGTTGGAATTAAATCAAGAAGCTAAAATTGCTGCATTACTTGCTTTGAAAAAATATTTTCAAGATCAAAAAATTGTAAGACTACCAAATTCTTAAACTATGGACTCTAAGATAAATATATTAAACGATAAGATTGCCAAAGCTCATTTAGGTGGAGGAGAAAAACGTATAGCCAAACAACACGAGAAAAAAAAGTTAACAGCACGAGAACGTGTAAATTACTTAATGGATGAAGGTTCGTTTGAAGAGATTGGAATGCTAGTTACGCATCGTACCACCGATTTTGGAATGGATAAAGAAATTTATAACGGTGATGGTGTTATAACAGGTTACGGAACCATAAACGAAAGACTAGTATATATCTTTGCGCAAGATTTTACAGTATTTGGAGGTGCGCTGTCAGAAACGCATGCTGAAAAGATTTGTAAAGTCATGGACATGGCCGTAAAAATGGGTGCACCCATGATTGGTCTTAATGATTCAGGTGGGGCACGTATTCAGGAAGGTGTACGATCGTTAGGTGGTTATGCAGATATTTTCTTTAGAAATGTACAAGCATCTGGGGTGATACCTCAAATTTCAGCAATAATGGGACCCTGCGCAGGTGGAGCTGTTTATTCACCAGCTATGACAGATTTCACAATGATGGTTGAAGATACAAGCTATATGTTTGTTACGGGGCCTAATGTTGTGAAAACGGTAACTAATGAAACAGTTACTTCAGAAGAATTAGGTGGAGCAAGTACACATTCGACTAAGTCTGGTGTAGCGCATGTAACTTCGAGTAATGATATAGAATGCTTAGAAGATTTAAAGCGTTTACTTAGTTATCTACCTCAAAGCAATAAGGAAGTGACTAAAAAGTTACCCTATCAACTAAATGATGAGGTAAGAGAAAAATTAGCAACAATAATTCCTGATAACCCCAATAAGCCTTATGATATGCATGAGGTTATCAGCGGAATCATTGATGAGGACTCTTTTTATGAAATCCATAAAAATTTTGCAGAGAATATTTTAGTCGGTTTTGCTAGAATAGGAGGTAGGAGTATTGGTATTGTCGCTAATCAACCTTTATATCTCGCGGGGGTTCTTGATGTAAATAGCTCTGTTAAGGCGGCCCGATTCACTCGTTTTTGTGATGCTTTTAATATACCGCTTTTGGTATTAGTAGATGTTCCAGGATTTTTACCGGGTACAGACCAAGAGTGGAATGGGATAATCGTTCATGGAGCCAAATTACTTTATGCTCTAAGTGAGGCAACTGTTCCTAGAATTACAGTAATTACTAGAAAAGCTTATGGCGGTGCCTATGATGTAATGAACTCAAAACACATAGGAGCTGATATGAATTTTGCTTGGCCTAGTGCTGAAATTGCCGTAATGGGCGCAAAAGGAGCATCAGAAATAATTTTTAAAAAAGAAATAAGTGAAGCAGAAGACTCTGCTGCGAAATTATTAGAAAAAGAAACTGAGTATGCTACTCTTTTTGCAAACCCGTATACTGCCGCTCAAAGAGGTTTTATAGATGAAGTAATTTTACCGCAGGATACGAGAAGAAAATTAATAAAAGCATTTAGTATGCTCGAAAATAAAGTAAGTGTCACTCCTAATAGAAAACACGGAAATATTCCTTTGTAAATTATAGATTTTACTATTTATAAAAAAGCCAGCTCTCGTAGCTGGCTTTTTTAGTTATAAAGATATCGTAAAGAGTTTTAAGCAGTGATTGCTGGTTAATTTGTAAATCATTTTTATTTATACATTAAATTTAAAAACAGTTTTATTTTACTTGACCCCTATTAAATTATAGGGTAGTGTTTGCTTATTTGGATATTTTTGTAGTTCATCACTAAATTTAGGTAGGTAATGATAATGATATTGGTTCTACTTTCGAAATAATCGAGAAATCAGTTATGAATTTAATTTAAATTTAGTAGTCGAAAATTGAGGAATAATGTTTTTTGAAGTCTGTTTATTTCAAATCGATAATTATTCAAAAAACGAGTTGTTTTATCGCTCGAAATTTATTGTTACTTGATAAATGTTAATAAATTCGTACCGTATTACTGCTGTAAATTAGTACAAGACGAAGAGCTCTCGTCAAGTTTTATCTTTCGAAAAAAAAGATTTTTTACAGCTGTTTTTACGTAACCAACCAAAACCAAAGAAATAACCAATACAATTATACATGAAAAAAGGATTAATCTTGATTGCACTGGTGTTTGCTGCCAATGCATCGTTTGCACAAAGTTCACCATTAGAAATTTCAGGATCTGGAGATCTTTATTATAAATATGATTTTTCAAAAACAGCTAATATACCTACAAGTTTTGCATCTGATCAAAATTCAGTCTCATTAGGTATGATAGATATAGCTTTAAAGAAAACAACAGGGAAAGCATCATTTGTGGGAGAAATATCTTTTGGTCCAAGAGGTCAATTTCAATCTATTTTAAACTCAGATGGAACTTATGATGAATTGGGAGCTAACTCATTTCACATTCAAAACCTTTATGCCACGTATGCAGCTACTGATAAATTAAGTTTTACAGCTGGATTCATGGGGACTTTTATAGGATATGAGGTAATTTCTCCTTTAGGAAACTACAATTATTCAACGTCATACTTATTTACTAACGGACCATTTCAAAATGCTGGAGTGAAAGTTAATTATGCAATATCAGACAAAGTAGGTATTATGGTAGGTGCTTTTAATGATGCGTGGAATGCCTATACTGCAGATTCTTTAAAAGGATTGAACGCTGTAGGAGCACAGCTTTCGTTCACGCCAACAGATAAAATAAGTGCTTACTTGAATTTCATGGATGGATCGGTTAGTGGTACAATTGTAGATTTGACAGCTTCTTTTCAAGTTTCAGATAAATTCAAACTAGGATTAAATGCTGCAGATTTTTCTAATGAAGGAGATGTAGGATATACAGGAGCTGCGTTATATCCATCTTATGCAATTACTGAGAATTTTGGATTGGGTCTTAGAGGTGAATATTTTGATTATAAAGAGGGGTCAGGAGATACTTCATTCACAGCTTTTACATTGTCTGCAAATTTAAAAGCAGGCGGACTTACAATTATTCCTGAGCTTAGATTAGATAACGCTTCAGATGAGGTATTTGTAGACTCTGATTTATTAGCTACTAAAAATGCCGCTCAATTTGCAGTAGGTGTCGTATACGGATTCTAATGATTTCGATTAAAATATATATGTAAATACAGCTTGTATTTATAGAAGATTATTATTCCCCCTATATTTTTTTTTTAACTGCCAGAGTACTTTGTATGATGGCAGTTTTTTTTTTATGCTTGTTTCAGTTTTAATTTTATTGAATAAAAAAAGGGAGTTTTCAAATAAATGAAAACTCCCTTTTTTATGTGATGCGTTAATTATTGCTTTTTATAAACAGCATAGATTGTATTGATTGTATTTTGATCTAATACTGAATTTACATCTCTTTGCATATAATGTAACTTAAATGCTGATACAGCTGATCCTAAATTTTTTGTGTTATATCCTATAATTCTTAGTGCTAATTCTGGGTTGAAATTTAATGGTGCATCTTCCATAATTTCGTCATACCAAACTCCAAATCCGTTATCAGCTAATGTTTTCCAGGGGAAAAAGGCACTAGGATCTTGTTTGCGACTTGGAGCAATATCTGAATGACCTATGATGTTTTGCTTAGGAATTTTGTATTCTTTTGTAAGTCTATTCAACAAAGCCATTAAGCTACTTATTTGGCTTTCAGAGAATGGTTCTTTACCGTTATTATCAAGTTCTATACCTATAGATGAAGAATTTATATCAGTAACTTTACCCCAGCTTCCTGATCCCGCGTGCCAAGCTCGTAGATAGTCATTTAACATTTGAATAACTTCTCCGTTGTCATCAATAATATAATGTGCACTAACCTGTGTTCTACTCAGCGTAAATGTACGCACAGTTTGAGCTGTAGAATCTTGAGCAGTATGATGCAAGATAATAAAATTGGGTTTTCGTAAATTAAAATTTACTGTTCCAATCCATTTCACGTTTCTATTATTATCAGCAGAATTAGCTGCAACGTTATTCAAGCTATCTTTAAACGTGTATAATTGTTTCGAATACGAACTATCGATACTAATAGTGCTTTTAGAAACTGCTGGAAGTTCTGTAGGAACCTTGTTAGAGATTGTCTCAGTGTATGTTTTTAATTTAGAATTGTATTCCGCTTCGCTTCCCTTGTAAGGATTTGGAGAACACGATACAATCGTGCTAACAATAGCTAAAAAATATAAATGTTTTTTCATGTGATAACCTAGTTAACTACTTTTTTCTTTTCTTCTTTTTCGGAGATGTACGATCATCTTTCATTGCTTTGTACTTCTCAATTTGATCAGCATTCAAGAACTCTTTTATCTTTCTATCTGTTGTTTCAGAGAGTGCTTGAAATTCTTTTAGTTTTTGTTCTTGATTACTATCGTCTTTCATTAAAATCCCTTGCGATCTAATGCTTTCAGTAATAACATTTGCAACCGCTATTTCTTGAAGGGCATCCAGTTCTAGCGAAGGTGTCATTCTTTCCATTATTTTGGCAACAGTCACTTCAACGGGTATTTCCTCGGGCTTTTGAGGTTCTCTGTTTTGGCTCATTTGATTCATGCTGTTTCCACGGCCGTATCCATTGTTGCCATAACCATTATTACCATATCCGTTGTTGCCGTATTGGGCTGACATAGTACTAAAACTTAATAATAAAAAATAAACAAATGCTGCTTGAACTGTTTTCATAGTAGTTATTTTAATTAGAGGTATAAAAATTAAAAATATTCTTTAAACTGGCTCTCCGTATAAATCAAATTCTGTTGCTTCAGTAATTCTAATCAAGGCAAAATCAGCTGTTTTTAAATAATGTTTTGAGGCATCAATTAAAACTTCGTTATCTACATCAGGACTATCAAATTCTGTTCTTCCTACAAAATGGCCACCTTCTTTACGATCAATGATACATTTAAAAACTTGACCAATTTTTTCTTGGTTTAAATCCCATGAAATCTGAGATTGTAATTCCATTATCTCATTAGCTCTTGCTTGTTTTATATCATCTGGAACATCATCTTCAAGTAGGTAAGCATGCGTGTTTTCCTCATGAGAATAAGCAAAACATCCCATTCTGTCAAACTTCATTTCTTGTACCCAGTCTTTAAGGATGTTAAAGTCTTCTTGAGTTTCTCCAGGATAACCTACAATCAATGTAGTACGAATGGCCATTCCAGGTACTTTTTCACGGAAATCTCTTAAAAGTTTAGTCGTTTTCTCCTGAGTAGTTCCACGGCGCATTGATTTTAATACAGAATCAGAAATATGTTGTAAAGGAATATCAATGTAATTACAAATTTTAGGTTCGCGATTCATTAAATCCAGAACATCCATTGGGAAACCAGTAGGGAAGGCGTAGTGCAAGCGAATCCATTCGATTCCTTCTACTTTTACTAGCGCTTCAAGAAGCTCAGCAAGATTACGTTTTTTGTAGATATCAAGACCGTAATATGTTAAATCCTGTGCAATCAAAATCAATTCTTTCACACCGTCTCTGGCTAATCCCTCTGCTTCTTTTACTAATTTTTCAATTGGTTGAGAAACGTGTTTTCCTCTCATTAAAGGAATCGCGCAAAAACTACACGGTCTATCGCAACCTTCAGCAATTTTCAAATACGCATAATTTTTAGGAGTAGTAGTCAAGCGCTCTCCTAATAATTCATGCTTATAATCGGCTCCAAGAGCTTTTAATAATTGAGGTAATTCAGTAGTTCCAAAAAATTGATCCACATTAGGAATCTCTTTTTCTAAATCAGGTCTATATCGCTCAGATAAACATCCAGTCACGAAAACTTTGTCAACTAAACCTTTTTCTTTTTTGTCTGCATATTCCAGAATCATATTTACTGATTCCGCTTTAGCGTTATCAATAAATCCACAGGTATTTATAACAATTATATTTCCTTCTTTATCAGCAGGAGCCTCATGTTCAACCTCTTTTCCGTTTGCACGAAGTTGACCCATTAATACTTCACTGTCGTATATGTTTTTTGAACACCCAAGAGTGATCACGTTGATTTTGTTCTTTTTTAAAGACTTGGTTCTCATAGATTTGTAAATTGGAGTGCAAAATTACAATTTTTATTTCGGGTAATGTAAAAGATTCCTATTTTTATGAAGCTAATCCTGCTGTACGCTGTATCTTTTTCTAGCAAAACAAAGCTAGAAAAAGGATGCCGCTACCATCAGGGCTAAAAAAAACCGTATTGCTATAATATCGCGATACGGTTTAATAGAATAAATCGTAAATTATTACAATTCGAATAAAAATGTTAATGACACATTATTAGATATGTTATTAATATTGGCTCCATCAGTAAAACCTTGTGTGAAGAAACCTTGTTGTGTACTTCTTTCTGCGTAAGCATAAGATAAATCTACTTTTGTAGAACCAAAATTATACCCTAATCCTCCAGAATAGCCAGTTAAATCACCTATCGTAGATTCATTTTTATACGGACTTTGCTCATAGCGATATCCTGCTCTCAAACTAAGTTCTTTTATTTTGTATTCAGCACCTATTCGCAATTCAGAGGTGTTGTCTAGAAGGTCTCCCATTGAATTATTAAGCGAGGTATAATAAGCATCGTTCTCAGGTTTAAATTTAGTTTTGCTGTAATCCTTGATTGCATAGTCTACACTAATCAATCCCGACTTTCCAAAGATGTAAGCTAAACTCCCCGTAACTTTACTAGGTGTTTGCAATTTATACACATCGTAAACATTTGTTATTTTAGGATCTGCTAATGGATTACCTCTATCAGGTCCAGTAGAGCTACTAGTAGTTGTGAATAAATCTTGAGTGAATTCGTCATTCAGTCGATACCAAGTAGGAGATTCATAGGCTAAACCTGCACGTAATTCATTTGTTACTTTTGCAATGGCACCTAATTGAAAAGAGAAGCCGGACCCATAAGTATACAATTCATTATCAAAGCGTACATCTGTAATGGTGTAATCAGTTGACAGAGGGGCATCATTGATTTCGTAAAAACTAGAGAATCTTCTATAGTCTGTAAAATGTGAGTTTAAATTCAATCCTATAAATAATTTGTCTTTATAGGAAGTAGCTGCGTTAAAAGATAGTTTTCCATTATACCCTTCAGATCTTTCAGCATTTTGCTGGTAAAAGCTTCCACCACCAGGAACATTAGAGTTGTATAATGTCTCATTTTGATCATTACTGGCAGGATTGATTATGTAGGCATTGTAGCCTAAATAAGCTTGTTGATCATTATTGTTTAGATTTCGATAACTATTATCTTCTACTACTTGTAAAGGGACCCCATCAGCGTAGCTCAAGAAATAACCATCAATTGAATTTGTGGTATTAGTACCTGCGGAATAAGTGGAATTGTTGAAATTGTTAGCGTTCTCGTAATTTACGCCAATACTAAATTTCTTCCAATTACTGTTGGTTCTTTGATTGTTAAAAACAAAAACTCCCCCAGCTTGATTAATACTAAAGTTGTTGTCTTTTTCAGTTGTTTTATTTCCAAAATAGTCTGAATCATTCTTGTTGCTTACATTATTCAAGGTAACACCAAACTGATTGTTCAAGAATATAGCAGAACCTGCAGGATTGACATTTAATGAAGATAAATCTCCACCTAAAGCTCCAAAAGCACCACTCATTGCTCTATATCTTGCTGTACCATTTAAATTATCTTGAGAGTATCTCAAAGCATCACGAATTTCCTGTGCCTGTAAGGCAGAAAAAGAAAGACCAGTTAAGAATATAAAAATATATTTTTTCATTTTTTGTCTACTAATAAGTTGTTGTATAAATGCTTAAAATTAATTACCACCTCTTCTAGAGCTACCACCACTAGATCTTGAGCCTCCTGAATTTCCTGAGGAACTAGAACGACTGCTTGAACCCGTCGAATAACTTGATGAATTAGGTCTGCTAGAATTTTCATTTCTAGAATAATTACTATTTCTATTAGTAGTGCTAGGTGTGTATGATCTGCTATTTGTGGATTGCCTTCTAGTATTAATTGTGTTAGAATTTGACCTTACTGGTTGGCTATACGTCCCATTTTGAGAATTTCTTCTTGAAAATGTATTGTTAGAATTAGAGCTGTTAGGTCTTCTAAAATCAGTATTGTTATTTCTACCGCTGCTCACACGATTTGTAGAGTAGCCATTTCTTGTTGTACCAGTAGTGTTTCTATCTGATGACCCCCTGCGGCTTGAATTGTAAGAATACGTTCTATTATTATAACGTGCTCTGCTGTAATTATTGTATCCGTAATTGTTAAAGTATGGATTGTAAAAATTTGAATAATAGGGATTGTAGAAACCAATAGTATTGTAACGGTATCCATAGTATGGATTGCTCCAACCAAAATTATTCCATCCGTAATTTCCCCAACCGTTGTTGTTCCAACCGAAATTATTGTAGCCAAAATTGTTGTATCCAAAATTGTTGTATCCAAAGCCAAAATTAGAATAACCTAATCCATACCCACCGTAACCGCCTCCATATCCGTAGTTGTTAAGTTGGATTGTAGTGCCACTACTATTGTCACCCCAACCTGCATAATTTTGAGCTACGTTTTCATCATCGATGTCATCATTGTAATTATTATAACTATCAATGTCGGTAAAAATTTCAGTTGATTGATTGCCATTTTGAAGTGAACTAAAATAATCGCTATAATAATTACTTTGATTATTGTTAGAATTATTGCTAATATATCGGTCGTCATAATTACTTTGGTAAGGTCTCTCTGCTGTATTCACCGCTGTACCACCGTAGATACCGTCATTGTCGTAATAAGAGCTATTTTGATAAGACCCGCAGGCTGTCATCAAAAGGCTTATTATTCCAATAGTGGTGTATAAGATGCTATTTTTAGATGAAAAAATATTAGTTTTCATATCTCTAGTTTTTTTTATTGTTGCACATTACAAAAATAGTTAGTTTTGCTGAACTATTTAGTTAAATAATATAACGCAAAATTTATGCCAAACTATTCAATATGAGCAAGAACCTTACAACAAGATCAGAAGATTATTCTAAATGGTATAATGAACTGGTTGTCAAAGCTGATCTAGCTGAAAATTCAGGAGTAAGAGGGTGTATGGTTATCAAACCTTATGGCTATGCAATCTGGGAAAAGATGCAAGGGGAATTGGATCGAAAATTCAAAGAAACAGGACACCAGAATGCTTACTTCCCTTTATTTGTGCCCAAAAGCATGTTTGAAGCAGAAGAAAAAAATGCAGAAGGATTTGCAAAAGAATGTGCGATTGTAACACATTATAGATTAAAAAATGATCCGGACAAACCTGGAAAATTAATGGTGGATCCAAATGCTAAATTAGAAGAGGAGCTTATTGTTCGTCCTACGAGTGAAGCGATTATTTGGTCAACTTATAAGGGGTGGGTGCAATCATACCGTGATTTACCTTTGTTGATAAATCAATGGGCTAACGTTGTTCGTTGGGAAATGAGGACTCGTCTATTCTTAAGAACGGCTGAGTTTCTTTGGCAAGAAGGGCATACCGCTCACGCTACAAGGGAAGAGGCTGTGGAAGAGTCAGAGAAAATGATGAATGTATATGCTGATTTTGCTGAAAATTTCATGGCGATACCAGTTGTGAGAGGAATTAAAACAGAAACAGAGCGTTTTGCAGGAGCTGAAGAGACCTATTGTATCGAAGCCTTGATGCAGGATGGTAAAGCTTTGCAAGCAGGTACATCACATTTCTTGGGGCAAAACTTTGCCAAGGCATTTGACGTGAAATTTGCAAATGCTGAAGGAAAACAAGAATACGTTTGGGGAACTTCATGGGGGGTGTCAACGCGTTTAATGGGTGCTTTGGTTATGACGCATTCAGATGATAAAGGATTGGTTTTGCCTCCTAATTTGGCTCCAATACAAGTTGTTATTGTGCCTATTCATAAAACTGACGAACAGTTAGATCAAATTACTGCAGAAGTAAATGTTTTAACTGCACAACTTCAAAAGTTAGGGGTGTCTGTTAAATTTGATAATAGAACCACTCAAAAACCTGGTTTTAAGTTTGCAGAGTGGGAATTGAAAGGTGTTCCTGTGAGAATAGCAATTGGTCCAAAAGATTTAGAGAACGGTACTTTTGAAATAGCTAGAAGAGATACCGCAACTAAGGAAGTGGTTTCAAAAGATGGGATAGCAAATTACATCAGCGATCTTTTAGAGCAAATTCAGAAAGATTTATTTAATACGGCGTTAGAATATAGAAATTCTCATATTACTAAGGTTGAAAATTTTGAAGAGTTTAAATCTGTTTTAAATGATAAAGGTGGTTTTGTTTCAGCACATTGGGATGGAACAGCAGCTACAGAGGAGCGCATACAAGAATTAACAAAAGCAACTATTAGATGTATACCTTTGGATGCTGTAGAAGAGGCGGGAGCCTGCGTATTTACTGGGAATCCATCTACTAAAAGAGTGTTATTTGCGAAAGCGTATTAAAAAAGATTATTTTTTTTGTCTTAGCTATTGTGCGACTCAAAAATAGTTGTATCTTTGCATCCGCAATACAGAAGCAGGGCCCGTTCGTCTATCGGTTAGGACGCATGGTTTTCATCCATGTAAGAGCGGTTCGATTCCGCTACGGGCTACAATTCTGAAAAGCACAAAAAAGTTCACTGTTTAAAGGTGATAATGGCCCGTTCGTCTATCGGTTAGGACGCATGGTTTTCATCCATGTAAGAGCGGTTCGATTCCGCTACGGGCTACAAATAATCGCAACGATTATTATAACTAGAAGGATAATGGTCCGTTCGTCTAGGGGTTAGGACGCCAAGATTTCGTCTTGGTAACAGGGGTTCGATTCCCTTACGGACTACAAGTATAAAGAATAGTAAAGAAAAAAAATATAATAAAATGGCAAATCATAAGTCAGCTCTAAAAAGAATTAGAAGTAACGAAAAGAGAAGAGTATTAAATAGATACCAACACAAAACTACTCGTAATGCTATCAAGGCGTTAAGAATAGCTACAGATAAATCTGATGCTACATCAAAATTATCTAATGTAATTTCTATGATTGACAAGTTAGCTAAAAAGAATATTATCCATGATAATAAAGCTTCTAACTTAAAATCTAAGTTGACTAAATTTGTTGCTAAGTTGTAATTACAACAATTAGATATACAAATAAAGGCCTCTTATTAAAGAGGCTTTTTTTTTTAGACTTTATTTGATAATTTAATTTATCTACGGAGGCATAGCTCAGCTGGATAGAGCACCTGCCTTCTAAGCAGGCGGTCGAAGGTTCGAATCCTTCTGCCTTCACTTTGAAAATCAAGCCCTTACATTTTTGTAAGGGCTTTTTTTATGCCTTGAAACGAACATTTGACTAACACTATAGGCAAACAAGGTATATAATACTCCGCTTATTTTTTCCTATTTTTGACAAATCTAAAATTAAAAGTATGGAAAATATTGATTTAATTTATTTTATATGCGGTCTTGTCTTTCTATTCGGAATATGGAGACCTTCATTTTGGCTATTGTCCTTATGCATTAACAAATCTTTTGCCTTGAAGATAGCATCTAAAGAGGCTATCCTTAAAACTTGGTTTTTCTTTATGTTTATTTTGGCTTTTATTTACACAATGTACATGATTAAATCAGGAGTTGCTATCTCAGTAATGAATATTAATTTTGATCAACAAACTGTGAAAACTGCTGGTGCACTCATCGGAGTAGTTATAATGTTGTTTTTTATAATTATTCCAATTAAATATATTAAAATTCAAGACGATATCACTAATAGTGGGAATTTGGTAAGAGATCAAGGAATTATTGATAACGCTATCAATAGATCTGAGGAAGAAAGGGAAAGACTTAATCTAACCTCTCTTAAAATATCAGAACTTACTGGTGAAAAGAAAAATACATCTGACGACAACGTGTTTGATTCTATCATTTTGCAGAGGGAGACAAGTATTCTTAAACATTCTAACTGCTCTCATACTCAAGATAGCGTTACCGATGAAATTTATATTAAAAATAAATCTATGGAGTTGATGGGGAAACCTCAAGCACGAATAACTAAACAAATTTATTATAGAGGAGCTGATGTAATGCCTAATCCTTTGCCTGATGAAGTTATTAAACAAAAATTAGATTCAATCCACGAAAGATATTTATTTCACTGCGAAACCAATGATTTTATGAAATTATTGAAAAAGGAGGAAGTGACTAAGAAAGTATTATTTAAAAAAGCAGATGGTACTGCAGTAGCATTAGCAAAAGTTGACTACCTGAATTTTTTGTATTTTATATTTGGCAACAATTTACTCCAACATTCAAGTAATACAAAAATAATTGACTGGATCGATAAAAATTTTGATAGTAAAAATTTTGTTGGCGAGAAGATCATTATTAAAGAGATTTCGGATTTAAGATACCGCGAGAAGAATCAAAGTCTTGAAATTTAATGGAATTTGTTGTAATATATTGTAACCTGATGTAACCTGATGTAATCAAATTGCCTTACTTTTTCTTTTTCGTTCCTTTGTTTCATGGTTCTCACGATGAGAAACTTAACGCTAAAAAAAGAAAACATGAGTAATGTACAAATCGAAGAAAAACTATTCAGTATAGAGAGTAGTATTCAAAAATTAAGTTTATCAGTTAAATCTATTCTATCAGCTGAAGAAGCTGCAGAATTTTTAAATATGAAGACGTCTTATCTATATAAGCTGACATCAGGTAGAAAAATAACATTCTTTCGTCCTTTAGGAAAGCTAATTTATTTTCACAGATCTGACCTTGAAGATTTTCTATTAAGAAACAAAATTGATGCAATAAGTGAAGAGGAATCAAATGAGAACCCTTGGAAAAAATAAACACAATAATCATAGCTAGCGACTATGAAGATTGTGCTCTATTTTATTTTTAACTCATTTGTATCTCACAAAGATACAATAAAACTTTTATTGTATAATGAAAATTGCAATCCACAAAGACGCACCTACGAGCTTTGATGCTCATGCGTCAAATAAAAAACATAGAGAAGAAAAGGACGATTTTTTTTATGATGATTTGCCGAAAAATATAACGGCACATTTCAATGACATTGAAAGTGATATTCGAAAGTATAAGATATTCATGTCTGACAACAAAATCTTTATTCGGCGAAAGAAAGAAAAAGGAGATGATGAATCTTATTACTTTCAAGAAATATCAAATTTTGAGATTAAAATTTTGCAGCACATTCAGGATGAAAAATTTCCCATCAAATTATTGAAGATAAAGAATGTTTTCAATCTTGAAAAGATTTTTGACATCCCTTCTGATTTATTTAATACTCTGGCAAGTTTTGAGAATAGTATTGCTCGGCAAGGAAACTTTTTGTTTACCGGCAGTGCCCTGGATTTTAAGATGTTGAAAGCTTATTTATTCGATAAAATGGGACACGGTCATAAGATTGATAGCTTAGGATATCAAATTGGATTTCAATTTTGGTTATGGAACAATAATGTTAACCTTTTA
>TARA_R110002033_G_scaffold29007_5_pt1 | contig 42588 bp, 47 predicted proteins | sample TARA_R110002033 | Tara Oceans TARA_R110002033 (sample SAMEA4397051) | marine metagenome | biome: Polar Biome; feature: [SRF] surface water layer (ENVO:00010504); material: water (ENVO:00002006), including particulate matter (ENVO:01000060) such as... | depth 5 m
AATTACCGACATATATAATTTAGTAAATGGAATTTTATTTCAATCAACAAATGAAATCACGAGTGGCTTATATAATGGTGCAAGAATGGTTTTTGATAAAGGGTTTTTTATTTCAGCAATGGCAATAGCAATAGCTTATATTGGTTGGAAAATTGCGTGGAGTAAAACTAAAAATGATGAAGCACTTTATAGTGCAGTTTGGATGTTGATAATGTTTGCAATAGTTCAACTAATGATAAAACAGGGTAATTATTATCAATGGTTTATTGATGGAGTAAATATACCAAGAGATACTTTTATTGAAATGATTAATACAATAGTTACAAATGTAAATCCCCATGCAGGACTAGAGAATATATTAAATACTTTAATGACAACAACTAACTCAATTGCATCGGCAAGTTTTGCAAATGGAAGTTTGACTAATTGGTTACCTTTTGCCTATGGAATAATAGCTTATTTAACAGGAACTTTTTTAATAATTATAATTGTTGTAATGACCTTGTTTAGTAAGTTCTTAAGTAATATTACAATGGCTTTATTACCTTTTGTAGTAGTATCCTTATTATGGAAAAAAACAGAGTATGTATTTTTTGCATGGATTAAACTTTATATCTCACTTTCTTTATATGCTCCATTTACCATGATTTTTGGATTAGTAAGTATTCATGTTGTTGATTTAAGTATGAGTATATCTCAAAACTTAGCGGATGATTATATGAATAGCGCAGAAATGATTTTAATACTTGTGATTGTACAAGGAATAATCATAATTGGAATATTCAAAATACCAAATATAATTAATCAACTTATAGGAAGTGCAAACGAAGGAAGTTCAATGACTAGTGGAGTAGGTGCATTAAGCTCAGGAGCAACTTTATTAATGGGTGCAGCTAAATACACTGGATTAGTAAAAGGAGGACAAATCGGAGCAAGTGGAGCTAAAGCAGGAGGTAGTTATTTAGCAAAACAATCATTGCTTAATAAGGGAGAAATAAAACAAGCAATGGATTATATATCAAGTAAAGTAATGCCTAGATAGTACCTTTAATTTAAATATTAAAGAACAAAAGAAAAAGTTAGTTAAATTGCCCAAGAAAATATCAAAAATAGAAGAATTAAAGGGAATAAAACTTCCCCTTTTTTCATAAGTAAAAATGAAATCAAAACCTTTATGGTCTGATTTTAAAATGAAATACCTTTTAAGGTAGTAGTATACATACTAGTACCTTATAGGTAAATAAAGAATAAATTTGCCCCAAGGGCTTCATTTAAATTAAAAAAGGGAGGAATAAATGAATGACTTAGAAGAAGAATATAAAAAAAATAGAGGTACACCTAAGCCTAATGAGCAGAGCATGAGTTTTTATAATAATCGGCAGTTCGCCGAAAAAAGTAGTGGAACAAAAAAGGGGACTTTTTATAAGTCCTCTTTTCATTCTCAAACATCAACAAAACATTCTTTAGAACACATGGAAAGAAAATCTAAAGTGACATATTTATTAATACAAGATTCAAGTGTTAATGATAATAAACAATATGAAGATGTAAAGAAATTTAAAGAGCAAGCAGAAAAGATTTATAAAGAAAAAATTGGTCAAAAGATGCAGCCAAAAGCTAAAGAGAATTTAGTAAAAGAAGCTGTATTAAATACAAAACCAAATACGAGTATTGAAGATGTAGAAAAGACATTTAAAAATTTAAATAAGAAGTTTACAGGACATCATATTATTGCCACAAGTATTCACCGTGATGAAGGTGTATTTATAGATACAAAATATGATTTAGAAGATTTAGAATATACATCTAGTACTTTGTCATGGAAACATATTAAGTTAAACAAAGATGTAACAAATGAAGTAATTGATTATGCACCTAATAGAAATATTTTTTATAATCAAGAAAATAGATCCTGGTACTTTGATAAAAATTTCGCCGGCGAAAATAAAGCTGATGTTTCTAAGTATCAAAAAAAGATAAATTATCATGCTCATGTTTTATATAGTAACTTCAATAAAGATACAGGTAAAACTGCTCGAATGGATAGAACTAACATGCGAGAGCTTCAAACAATAGTTGCTGATAGCTTAGGAATGCAAAGAGGTCAGGAGTTTAGTAAGAATAAAAGAATGAATCATTGGCAACTAAAAAGAGCAATAGATGCTAAAAGAGAGTTAAAGCTATCTACCCAAGGAGAATTAGCAAAACAAAAAGATTTACAAAATGAAATGAGAGTTTTAAGAGAAGAACTTAAAAAACAAGGAACAGCAAAAAGAGAAGATTATGCAAAATTAGAACAATTGAATAAAGTTTTAAAAGAGCAAATAACAAATAAGGAACTTAGCCTTAATGATATGAAAAAGATTTTTGATGAAAAAATGAAAACTATTGATTATCAAAATAAGTTATTGGATAAACAAGATGAACGAATCAAAAATCAAAAATCAGATATAGAATCATTAGAATCAAAAGTACAAAAAAGAGAATTATATATTGATGGTAGTATTCCTCAAAAAAGAGTAAAAATAAAAGATGGTTTATTATCTTCAAAAGAAGTATATATTTATGATACAGAGGGAGTAAAAACTTATGTAGAGAAAACAAAAGATACAGAAAAGAGTTTAAAAACAGAAGTGAAGAACTTAAAAAAAGAGAATTCAATTTTAAAAGATGAAAACTTAGAGTTGGATATGTTTAAAGTATTTGTAAAAAAGCATTTTAAGAGTACTGATTTAGAAAAAGTAAAAGAAATAATCAAAATTGTGATGCCAAAGATAGATAATTCAAATAAAATAAATGCAAAAAATAATAATATAGAAAGATAAAAAAAGGGAGATATAAAAAATGAAAAAATTAGTTTTAGGAATAGTAGTAGTGTTTGTGTTAGTTGGTTGTGGGTCAGATAATGAAAAAAGTCTATCAAAAGAAAATACAAAAGATTATATTAACAAAGTGATAGAACAAGAGCAAAAGGCAAAAGAAAAAGTTTTAACTCCAAAAGAAAAAGAAGAAGCTGCTAAAGCTAAACAAAAAACATTAAACTTAATGAATGATTTAATTGAAAAAGGCAAAAAAATAAAATTGCCTTCTGAAGGAAAATAAATGGCTATTAAAACCTATAATGAAGGGATTGGGAGAATATATAGCGACAAATTAGAAGATATAGATAATCCAATAGTTGCAAGACTGGATTATTTGTTTTGGGGTAAGAGTTGTAATTTAATTTTATGCTTTACAACAGATGATATGCAATTTAAGCTTAGTGTTTTTAATGGAAATAATTATCATTCAAGAGATAAACTATTTTGTTTTAGGGATGAATCTCTACTAGGAGAGATTATAAGTCTTGACTTGTATTATAGTAAAAATGGATATATCAATATTAAATCTGCAAAAGTAGTTAATTAATATTAAGAATAAAAATTTCGCCGGCGAAAATATGTAAACACTCACAAATAAACATTATTTTATAATAAAATAATTTGTATATTATTATATATTTTATATACTATTAGAATTATTTTAAAAGAAAGAAGGATATTTTTATGAAGAAAACTATACTAAGTGGATTATTAATTACTTTAATATCACTATTTAGTGGATGTTCAGGGCCATCTCCTTGGTCAGGAGTACCTTTTGAAGAGGCAAAAGAATGGAGAAGCATTGGAGTACATGCCAATGCTGCAAAATATTTAAGAGCAAATGGTTTCACAATGTATGATGCCAAGCCATGGATACAATCAGGGATATACAATCCTAAAACAATAACTGAATGGCATAGAGCTGGATTTGAACCATTTGAAGCTTCTCAATGGATGGAGAAAAAGTTTAGTTTAAAAAGAGCAATTGAAATGAAAAGGCAAGGGTTAACTATTCAAAGGTAAATAATAACTTGAATGAATTTAAAAGGATAAGTAGGAAGATGAAAATAGTAACAAAATTAGTGTTGATAGGATTATTAACCACATGCAGTTTAAATGCAAAAGAATTATTTGATTTAAGAATTCAAGATTTTTCTAATACCTTAGAAGATAAACAAATAGATAGTCGTTATAAAATAAATGAAAGTATTATTGTAGAAACCAATACTCTTAAAGAAAGAAAAGGTGGTTATTATTATACAACTCCATCATATAGAAAAGGATTGTTTAATATAGAATTATTAACTCCTGTTAAATCTTGGATATATAATTATAGTGTTCAATATGAAAATGGGAAAAGATTACTTAAATTTATTGATGAATCTGGAAAAAATTTAGTTTTTGAATTTGGAAATAAAGAATTTACAATTAATGAAAAAGAATATAAAACAAATATAGAGGATGAAGAGTTATTTATTACTATTGAAGGTGTAAATGGGGAATTTAAAATTACTATGAACGGACAAACTTTAAATGCAAAAGTGGTAGGCTTTGGTAATCTAAAGAAAATTGAAACAAGTTTAACAGGAGATGGTGTTAATAGAGATAAATTATACGGGGCAACATTAATAAGTCATGATTAAATATATTATAGTTATAGGATTGATTAATATCAATTTATTTGCACTTAAAATTGAAGCAGTAAATGCTGATATAAAAGATAATTCAAAAAACTTTTATATTGAAAATAAGAGAAAGATATATAAACCATTAAAAATTAAAACTATTAAGCCAATGAAAAGTGTATTTCTAAAACCAAATAAAAATATTATTTTATATCCATTAAAATAAATATATAAAAAGGATTAAAATGTTTGATTTGATAAAAATAGATATTCCTCTTATTATATTTTGTTTATTTATTATCTATGTAATTTTATTGAGAAACAATAAACATATTAGAAAATTTTGTGATTGGTTGACTTGAAAAATTTCGCCGGCGAAAATATGAGAATAAAAGATTTTTAAGTTTTTAGTATAGACCTTTAATCTTTTGTCCATGTTAATGGCTACAAGTTATTTTATTAGAAGAATAAAACTAGGTTTATTCTTGACATTTATTATAATATATATTATAATTCCAACATGCACGCTTGGTACACTACATTTTTTGTAGGAGTCACCAAGCTTTTTTTTTAAGTGAGAAAATGCCAGTTATATATAATAAACCTTTTCTTGACGAAACTCAATTACTTCAATTTCTAAAATCAAAGCAATTACCTATTCAAAATGAAGAAAAAGCAAAACAAATTTTAAAAAATATTTCATATTATAGATTTAAAAGTTATTTACATCCATTTAAAGATGATAGTACAAAAATGTTCGATGGTAGTAAAACCTTTGAAGATATTGAAAAATTATATCGTTTTGATGATGAGTTGAGGGATAAATTATTTACAATAATTGGGCGAATAGAGATTAAATTAAGGTCAAAATTAAACTATATAATTACAAAGCATACAAATGATCCATTTTGGTATTTGAATCAAAATCTTTTTGTTGATACTTCTAAACATAGTGATTTACTAGTAAGAATCAATGACAGCTTTTCACATTGTAAAGATGAGTATGCAGTTCATTTTAAAAGTAAATATATTAATGATAAAAATCAACAGTATTGTAATCTTCCTCCTTTTTGGATAGTTGCAGAAGTAATAATGTTTGGAGAGTTAGATAACATTTACAAAAATATAAAAAAAGACCAATTTATATATCAGGGAAAAAATTTATTAGATAATTTAGCTCAAGAGTTTGGTGCTAAAAATCTTGCTGAATTAAATAGATGGTTAGTATTTATCAAAGTAATTAGAAATAGATGTGCTCATCATTCAAGAGTTTGGAATACTAACTACTTTGCACCAAAGGGAATATATAATAGTGATATGAGGTTTCATAGATTAAAAATTAGACCATCAAACTACAATAGAGTGTATTCATTTTTTGCAATTTTAAATATAATGATAAAATCTTTATCAATAGATATTGATGTGAAAAATATAATTATTGAACTTATTGATAACTATCCAATTTTTGATGAGATGAAAACTGCTGCAGGTTTTCCACTAGATTGGGAAAATGATATATTTTGGAATTAATACAAATCCCTAACAGCTTCTCTTCCACTATCAGGTGCTAATTTAGCATACCTCAAAGTCATTTTAATATCTCTATGATTCATAAGTTTTTGAATCGTAAAGATAGGTGTTCCTTTTATAGCTAAATGACTTGCAAACGTATGTCTTAGTGTATGCAGCACTACTAAATTTTTTCTATCTTCTTTATCAATACCAACATTAAATAAATTATGCAATACTTTTAAGATTTGTCTTTGTATTGTTGTCGGTTCTATGAATATTTTATCTTGTTGATTTAAATTCTTACAATAATCACTTAACAAGTTTGTAACATCATCAGTTAAAAATGTTTTGTATGTTGAATTGTTTTTAAAATCTTTTAGAGTAATAATTTGATTACTAAAGTCTATATCCATTTTTGATATATTTAAAATAGTTCCTAATCTTCCTCCCGTTGTAAGAGCAAGTTTGCAGAATAAATAAAGTCTTGGGTTGTGTTTTACTTCTTTATAAAGTTTATTGATTTCTTCAAGTTCTAGATATCGTTCCCTTTCATTATCAATTCTTTCTTTTTCAATATATTTAGTGACATCATTTTTTATTAGTTCTTCTTTTAAACCATAGTTTATTATTGAAGCAAAAGAGGTTAATATGTTGTTTCTTGATTTAGGGGATAGTTGAGTACCTTTTGGAGTAGTTTTGGTCTTTAAGAGCTTTGTGAGAGCTTTTACATCATCTTTTGTTAATGTCTCGAGGTTTTTCTTTTCAAAAAAAGGGACAAGATGTTTATTTGCAGTTACAATATCACTGTATTTACTTTTAGTTTCTTTTCTTGTTTCAAAGTATTTCTCTTGCAAATATTTAAAAGCTATAGAATTTTTTTGTTTCTTATTTGCCATTGCTGGTGGCTCTTCACCTAATCTTAGCTTTGTGATGATTTCATTTCTTTTTTGATTACAGTAGTTTTCTCTTACACCCTCAGAGTATTTACCAATTTTTAGTTCTTTTGTTTTATTGTTAATATCTTTGTATCTGATATAATATGTTTTATCAGGTTTTTCATTTGTTATTGAATCTCGATAAATAACACCTGTGTATTTTGTTGTATATCTAGCCAAATTTATCACACCTATTTCACACTTAAGAATGTTTTTTATTGGATTATATATGGATTATTATAAAAAGTCAATTCTCTACAAGTACTATAAATTGGTGCTTTAAGGACTATTGTAATTATTATATATTATTGGAAATAATATAAGACCAAGTTTCGGCCCGGGTGGTTGGGGGTTCGACTCCCTCCAGGCGTACCATAAAGAAGCCCGATATAATCATTCATTTGAGTGTTTATGTCGGGCTTTTTTTATTAGCACTTCACCAAAATTTTTCAAGTTCCTCTGGCATTTGAGTTTTTGAAATAACGGTTCTTCCATATTTTTTAACTAGATATTCATAGAATCTTTCTTTATGCATATCTGTGTTATTTTGCATAATTTCTCTCCTTTTGAAATAAGAGTTGATATAAATGTTCCTCTAGTTTGATTTAAATTTCGATAAGGACATTTGCTTTTTCCAATACTTTAACCCAAATCTGTTCTCTTGTTTTTTACCATTAAAATAAAACTCTTTATTTAATCGATTTTGTGTATTTGTTATAGTAATTTTAAAACTATAATTTATATTTTTATGCGATTTAAAATATTAATAAATTAGTTATATTATGATTAAAAAAAATATATTAGAAGTTAGAAGAAATTTTGAAATTTGTTAAAACATCTCTTTTATCTAAATATATATTTTAAAAGAGATGTTTTAAAGGAAGTGAAAAAGATTACATACTATCTTTTACTTTTTCACCTTTTAAAGCTTCAATAATATCTGGAATGATTTGTTTTTCGTATGCATTTTTAATAGCTTCCATAGTTAATACAGAATCTCTATTCCCACGAAAATTATCATTTAAAGACAAAATCATCGTATTTATATGAGCGGCAATAATCTCATCTCCTCCTGATTCAATATATTTTTTATTTAATATTAAGGAGTTATTTTTATCATATACTTTCACTTCTATTTTTACTAAACTTTTCCAATTCCCATGATATAATGAGTTTAGATAAATTACACTATCTATTATTCCAGATTTAATTGTTAAATCTGCAAAAGAATTATCTGGAAGGCTATTTGTATAAACATTCTTAAAATATTGAGAAAATATTTCCTTAGAAAATTGAGAATGTATATTCTTTAATTTAAAAAATGTATTTTGAAACATGTACGACACATCTTTTTCTTCATCTCCCCAAGGTTTATTACTTAACAACATTTCTTTTGTATAGTTTCTATCTAAATTTCCTTGAGTACGTAAATATCCACTTGGATTTATTCTCAATATATCCTTAACTGAAGTATCAACTAATACAATTTTCTTATCATTTATTTTTGTATAATCTTTAGAAACAAATTTATCTTTAATTTCTGGCTGATATTGAACATTTGAAACACTTGCTAATCCACACCCCGAAAACAGAACAGCAACTAAAACCCCAACAAATACAGTTAATATATTTTTCATCTATTATTCCTTATCTCTTGAAGTTTTTGTTTTGAACAAAGATATTTAGTAAAGCATATTCTACTAATTGAGTAATTTGTTCATCTAGATTTTTTATTGTAAGTTCTGACTTTTCAAGGGCTAGAGTATGAATATCTTTTCTAAGATTTTCTAGAGTTACTATTTGTACTTCATTTACTCCATTTACAGAATAATTTAAAGTTAGTTCTACATTTGAAATTAAATTAATAGCTTTATTATCATCTTCTGTAAAAGTGATAAATAGTTTACTAGGTAGTAGTTTTAAATCTATTTTATTTGAAGAGTTTTTTGAAACAGTAAATCTTCCGCTTAGGTATTTATCAAAAGTTGCTTTAATACTTTTATTAGTAATTTTATAAGTAGAATCAACAGTAGTATTATTGTTATAAGTAAATTTAGAATTCATTTCATTAGATTCAGTATTTAATACTAAATCTCCATTTGGATAATTTACTGTAATTAATGGCATCTTTTGTGGATATACTTCAAAAAAAGGATTAACATATCCATTTACTTTATCTCCTGATAGTGTAAGCTCTTTTGAGAATAAACTAGCTGCTAACAATGTTGTTAGCAGGATTATCTTTTTCATTTTGGTTCCTTGTATTTGGTTTATTTTTCTGAATATACAAATTTTTTATATTCTTGCAAATCTGTAAACCTTTTTACTTCTAGATTTATTACTTTAACGGTATCCAAGACAATTTTATTATTTAGAATCTCATCTACTTTCCACAAAATAAGATTTTCTGAGTTATCATTTTTTGATATAGCATATATATTATTCATTTCTCCACATTTATCTGATAATACTGTTTCATCTGGATAACAAAAATTGATTAAATCCTCTGGATTTGATATTAAGTTTGTAAGTTTATTGTTTTGGAAATTTCCTTTTAACTTAAAATACTTATTATTATTTTCTTTATTTACTTTTGCAACTAAATACAATAAATAAAGCATTTTTTCTTCCTTATCATATTCTGCATTTTTCAATACTGCTTGAACATAAAAATAATCTGGCTCAGTAAATCCATAGTTTGGCTTTTCTCTAGCATAAATGTAACCAGCTTGAGGTTCTTTAGAACAACCAACAATTAAAAAACTAAAAGCTATTAAACATAATAAATTTAGTAATTTCTTCATTTTTTAGCCTTTAATAATTTATTTACTATTTCAGTATAAATTTCTTCTTTAGTTATTTCAAAATTTGATACGATTGTTGAATAAACATATATAGAATTGTTGCTAGAATCTTTCGTTTCTAATAGTCCATAATATATATAATCTTTTGAAACTTCATCTTTTATTTTCTTATATGTAAGTGCACTCACATTTAGAACAGCACTTGTTGCCCAGCCAACAAGCCCTCCACTACTATTAGAAGGAATAAGTGCTTCTAAATAAGTACCTTTTGCCTTTCCAGATAATACAGGTATAGTTATATCATTTAAATTATTCTCACATGGTTTACTACAAATATCCCATTCACTAGATTTTCTGAATTTAGCAAGTTCGAGTAAATCTCCAATAAATATTTTTTCAAACTTAGAATTATCATTAAATTGACTTTCGCCAACAACAGAATTAAAAACTTGAATTGTATTTGCATGTAATGAATAGATACAAAACATTACTATCAATAATATTTTTTTCATAAAATCTTTACCTTGAATAAATCTAATTAAAATTAGATTTACATATTACATAAAATAACTTTAAATAATTAGTATAATGTTTATAAAATAGTAATAAATTTCATAAATTATTTTTTGATAATTAAAATAAAATTAATGATATAAAAGTTATCATTGTTATGAATTAAATTAGAGATTAATAATTAAGAATTTACATGAAAAAAACCATGTATAATATATTTATTATTTTGTGTAATTCAGTGTGTATGGATGTCTGCTTATCTGCAAATGATGTTTCATTAAATAAATAAAATTAATTGTAAAAAAGGCTTTAAATGAGAAAAAAAATTATTATTCCATTATTAATTACGTTAGCAATTTCAGGATGTAATAATCCCTTTGCATCTGCTCCAGAGTGTTCTGATAAATCTGTAAAAGATTTGGTTATTACATTGTATGGTGATATTGTTAAGCAATCAAAAGATAATCCATTAACAAATATATTTGCACAAGGAATTCCAAGTAGTTTAAAAAGTGTTAATACAGCTAGAAGTACAGACTATAATAAAGATATATTACTTAGAAGTTGTAGAGCAGAAGGTATAACTGATAATGGAATAGAAATTAGTATAAAGTATACAGTTCAATTTTTGAAAGAAGAAAATGATTTTATGGTTGAATTAGATAGCGATTTTTTAGAGGGATTAATGCAGAAAAGTATTATGGATACTATATCAAAAATGAAAAAATAAATTAGAACATAAACGAGCTTCTTTATTAATCATGTAATATTATTTACTAATAAACTTATACATTTATATATAGAGTTATTTTTATTAAAATTTAACTTTAAATAGAAGGGAATAAATGCTTGATTTGATAAAAATAGATTTATCTATAATTGTATTTTGTTTATTTGTTATATATGTTTTAGTCATGAAAGATAATAAACAAATAAAAAAACTATTGGACTTACTCACTTAATTCTTTCATTTTGTAATATTTTTTAGGAATCATATTTATTTTTGCTAATATTTATTATCAAAAAAATTATTTGCAAAAAGGTTATAAGATGATAAATATATTAGGTAGTTCAGTTTTTATTGTAGCTATATTAGGAGTATATTTCTATATAAAAAATAAATCAGAGCAAAGTAAAAAAATACCTTTTAAAATACGATACGAAAAAAAGTAGAAAATTTTAATTTTCACAAACTCTTTTAAATATAACTTCCCCTTCAAAATATTTCTAAATAAATAATTTTCTAAATTAAATCAATTTTTATAATGGCATAATTATTTTGAGTATTTTTAACAATATAAAAAATTATTTATTATTTCTTGATTTAACATTGCTAAGTAATTAATGCTTTTAAATGTATAAAATTAGTATCATTTAAAGATGTAACAAAAATATTAAAAATATTTTATTGAGCATTTTATTGTAAATTTATTGAATATCATAAAATACTAAAACCCTTAAATGAGGGATTTGTATAAAAATAAATAATACTAAAATATTAGTTTAAGTATAGTTTTATTTATATGATTTTTAATTATATTTAAATAATTTAAATGTAATTAAATTCTTACAATGTATAAAAAATATACAGTATAAAATTATTATTTTATTATAAATAATGATAGGATTCCTCAGTTTAAGTTATCTATTGTTTGAATGATTTATGTTGTTTCGAGGGCATAAGTATTTTTATCATAAACAATATCTACTAGAAGTCTCGATTAAAATTTATATAAATTAAGGAAAAAGAATGACTAAGAATAGAAGAGATTTTATTAAAAAAACTGGTTTAGCAGGAATTACAGCAGCAGTAGCAATTCCATCAGTTGCTAGTGCAGATTCTTCAAAAAAGTTTAGATGGAAAATGACAAATTGTTATGGGGCAGGGGCTCCTTTTTATTCTACTGGACCTGGAAGTGCAAGTTATTTTTGTAAAAGAGTTGAAGAGTTAACTAATGGAAGATTGAGAATCAAACATTATCCAGCTGGTGAATTAATTCCTGCAATGGAAGGTTTTGATGCAGTATCAAAAGGTACGATTGAGATGAACTGGGGTAACTCATTTTTCTGGGCTGGTAAAACATTTGCAGCTCAATATTTCACGGCAGTTCCTTTTGGTATGACTTTTGAAGGTACAAATGCTTGGTTACAATTTGGTGGTGGACAAGAGCTTTGGGATGAGGTTTATAAACCATTTAATGTGATTGGTTTAGCAGCTGGAAATACAGGTACTCAAATGACTGGTTGGTTCAAAAAAGAGATAAATGGTGTTAAAGACTTAGATGGTTTAAGAATGCGTGTTCCAGGACTTGCTGGAAAAGTTCTTGAGCAATTAGGTGTTAGTGTTAAGTTATTACCAGGTGGAGAGATTTTCCCAGCTTTAGAAAGAGGTGTAATTGATGCAGCAGAATTTGTTGGACCGTTCCAAGATAGAAGAATGGGATTCCAAAAAGCTGCTAAATATTACTATACAACAGGATGGGGAGAACCAAGTAATACAACTGAGTGTTTGATTAATAAAGATGCTTGGGCAACACTACCAAAAGATATTCAAGCAATAGTAAAAACAGTTGCAGCTGAGTGTAATCTTATGGGACTTTCATGGTCTGAAGCAAATAACTCAGAAGCATTAGATGATTTGGTAAAAAATCAAGGTGTTATTGTAAAAACATTACCAAATGAAGTTATTAAAAAACTAAGAGAAGTTACTTTTTCAACTTATGACAAGCTTACTGCAAAAGATCCTTTGGTTAAAAAAGTTCATGAGAGTTACTTTAACTTTAAAACTATTCATGATGGTTGGCAAGATAAAAGTGAATTAGTGGTTATGACTAAGTTGAAATAATGAAAGAGTTAGCACTTTTAGCAAATAGACTTGATACGCTTATAATGCGTATCGGTCAAATAACTTCTTGGCTAATTTTTATTTTAGTTTTATTAGTTGCTGGGGATGTTCTTTTTAGATATTTTTTTCATATAAGTTCTATTGCCGAACAAGAGTTTCAATGGCACCTTTTAGCAGCAATTGCAATATTTGGTTCTGCTTATACTTTTCAACAAGGAGAACATGTAAGAGTTGACCTTTTTTATCACAGTTATAGTAAAAATGTAAAAAGATGGATGAATATATTAATTCCTTTAATAATAATTCTTCCTTTTTCTGCTTTTATAATTTATTTATCAACTGACTATGTATTGCAATCTTATGCAAATAATGAAGTCTCTCCTGATCCTGGGGGATTACCTTATAGATACCTAGTAAAAGGACTTATACCTTTAGGTTTTTCACTTATTTTTATTCAAGGATTAGCGGTTTTATTAAAAGCCATAACAAAAACAGAAAGCGAGTTATAATTTATGGATCCACAAATATTAGCAATTTTAATGGTTGTATCTCTTTTTACATTGATTTTAGCAGGAGTTCCAGTTGCTTTTGCAATAGCAGGTGCTGGTTTGTTTTTTGGAGCAATTGGTGTGGATATGAATCTCTTCAATTTGCTTCCTGCAAGAATCTTTGGAGTTTTGACTAACTATACACTTTTGGCAGTACCTTTATTTGTTTTTATGGGAATACTCTTAGAAAAATCCCGTATTGCAGAAAAGATGCTTGATGTATTAGGACTTTTATCTGGTAAAAAGCCTGGAGGAATGGCTATCGCAATTATTGTTGTGGGTATTCTTATGGGTGCATCAACAGGAATTGTAGGGGCAACAGTTGTTACTCTAACAATGATTTCACTTCCTACACTTTTACGAAGAAATTATAGTCATAGTGTTTCATGTGGTACGATTTGTGCTTCAGGAACATTGGGACAAATTTTACCTCCTAGTTTAGTTCTTATATTATTGGCAGATATTAGTGGAGAAGCCATAGGGCCTCTTTTTGCTGCTGCTTTAGTTCCAGGGTTACTTTTAGCTTGCATGTATATTTTATATATTGTTTTTTTGAGTTGGTTTTTCCCTCAACATGTGCCACCAATTGATATTGAAGAGAGAGAATCTTATTCAAGAAAAGAGTTATGGATAGAGTTTATAAAATCAGTTGCACCACCTTTTCTTTTGATATTTGCAGTTTTAGGCTCTATCATTGGAGGACTTGCAGCTCCTACTGAAGCTGCTTCAATGGGAGCAATAGGTTCACTTGTGATAGTTTTCTTGAGTAAAAGACTTAGCATGGATGTATTAAAAGAAACCTTATATGAAACTATGAAAGTAACTGGTATGATAATGTTCGTTTTATTGGCTTCTCAAATATTTGGGCTGAGCTTTAGAGGATTAGAGGGAGATTATTTAGTAGAAGATCTTTTCGCCGCAATTCCAGGGGGAATGTGGGGTTCTATTATTTTTATGATGTTTGTACTTTTTGTATTAGGTTTCTTTTTAGAATGGATTGAAATATCTTATATTGTATTGCCATTGGTTTTACCTATATTTCATGCTTTGGATATAAATATGATATGGCTAGGTATTTTAGTTGCACTAAATTTACAAACTTCATTTTTAACTCCACCTTTTGGTTGGTCTTTATTTTTCTTAAAAGGGGTTGCTCCTAAAGAGATAAAGACTATGGAGATATATAAAGGTGTTTTACCTTTTATTGGAATTCAGATTTTTGTTATTGGGCTAGTGATGCTTTTCCCAGATATTGCTTTATGGTTACCAAAAGCAATTGGATGGATGTAAGAAAAATATAAACTAATTATAATAAAATTCTAAAAAGGATATTTAAATAAATATGAATAAATTACTTAAAACACAAACTTCACAAAAAGGCATGGTAGTATCACCCCACCATGCAGCTTCAGATGCAGGACTTGAGATACTAAAAAAAGGGGGCAATGCAATTGAAGCTTCAATTGCTGTTGCTTCTTCTTTAGCAATACATTATCCCCACATGACAGGTATTGGAGGAGATGCCTTTTGGTTAGTTTATGACCCAAAAGAGGGTGTTTCTTTTATAGAAGCCTCTGGGTATTCTGGATTTGATGTAAAAAAAGAGTTATATGAAGGATTAAATGAAATACCTTTTAGGGGAAAATTAGCTGCAAATACAGCAGCTGGTGCTGTTTCTGCTTGGGATTTAGCTTTTGAAAAAAGTAAAACTTGGGGTGGGAAAATGACCCCTTCAAATCTTCTTAGTGAAGCTATAAATTCTGCAAATAATGGTATTAAAGTAACTAAATCATTAAGTGATACATTAAATGAAAAACAAGCTGAACTTCAAGCTGATAGTTTTTTTGCAGATGTTTATTATCCAAATAAAGAAGTTCCAAAAGAGGGTGAGATTTTAGTTCAAAAATCATTGGGTGAAACATTAAAAAGGATTTCTCAAGAAGGCTTTGACACTTTTTATAGGGGCTCTTTATCAAAAGATATTGCAAATGACTTTTTAAAAAGGGAAGGATTTATTACTCTTAATGATTTAAATAATCATCAGGCAAGTTGGAATAAGGCACTAGAATTGCAAACTTCTCAAGCAAAATTATTTAATGCTTCAGCTCCTACACAAGGGGTCGCTTCTTTGATGATATTGGGATTATTTGATCGTTGGGTAGAAAAGTTACCCCAATTGGATTCTTCTAATCATGTACACTTGTTAGTAGAAGCTACAAAAATAGCTTTTTCTCATAGGTCAAAAATGGACACTTCAGCAAGTTCAGAAGAACTACAAGCTTGGTTGGAACCAGAATATTTAGATAAATTAAGTGAAAAAATTGATTTACAAAAAGCTAAAGCTTGGGGTAAAGAAACAGCGCCTGGTGATACTACTTGGTTTGGAGCTGTTGATTCCCAAGGTAGAGTTGTAAGTGCTATTCAAAGTATTTATCATGAGTTTGGTAGTGGTTTGATGTTACCTAAGACTGGTATCGTTTGGCAAAATAGAGGTTGCAGTTTTTCTTTGGATTCTTCACATATTCAAACTTTGATGCCACATAAAAAACCTTTTCATACTTTAAATCCTGCTATTGCTTTATTTAATGATGGAAGAGTAATGGCGTATGGAACAATGGGCGGAGATGGACAACCTCAAACCCAAGCAGCTGTATATTCAAGATATGCATACTATAATGATGATTTACAAACTACTATTAATAAACCAAGATGGTTATTAGGTAGAACTTGGGGAAATTCATCTGAAAGTTTAAAATTAGAATCTCGTTTTCCACTTGATTGTCAAGAAGATTTGATAAAAAAAGGACATGATGTAGAAATCTTATCATCTCTTGATTCTGCTGTTGGGCATGCAGGTGCAATAGTATGGCATCCTAATGGAAAAATAGAGGGTGCAAGTGACCCTCGAAGTGATGGAAAAGCATCAAATTTATAAAAATAAATAAGGATAAAAATTAATGAATGAATTATTAGTTCTGTTGCCGATTCTTTTAGCATCTGGTGTAATAGCAGGTTTGTTAGCAGGTTTATTAGGAGTTGGTGGCGGTATTGTTATAGTGCCAATGCTTTATCATATATTTATTTATTTAAATATTGATATTACAGTTGCAATTCCACTATCAATTGGTACTTCACTATCTACAATTGTAGTAACTTCTATTATGTCTGCAAGATCACACCATAAAAAAGGTGGAATAGATTGGGATTTGACTAAGAGATGGGTACCTCTTGTTATCATTGGAGTACTTATAGGTTCTTTTTCTTCTAAATATATTGATGCTTCAACTTTAAAATTTATGTTTGGCATCTTATTATTGGTAGTTTCTATTCATATGATAATAAGTAGTTTCAAAAGTATAATTATAGCTAAGCAGTTACCTGGTAATTTTGGGCAATCAACTTTTGGATTATTATTAGGTGGTTTTGCTTCACTTTTGGGTATAGGAGGAGGAACTCTTATGGTTCCTCTACTTACTCTTTTTTCTTATCCCATACATAGAGCTGTAAGTACAGCTTCAATATTTGGGTTAGTTATTAGTATTCCAGCAACTATTGGTTATATAATTGTTGGTTGGGGTGCACCAAATCTACCTGTGGGCTCTACTGGATATGTGAATTGGCTTGGATTTATTGCATTAGTTCCTATGACTATGTTATTTGCTCCCTTGGGAGTAAAATTAGCATATCGACTTAATGTAAAGCAATTAAAAGTAGCCTTTGCTGTTTTTTTAGCTTGCGTTGGGATAAAAATGCTTTTAGTGTGAGTATGTAAAGAAGAAGGACAAATAAGAGTTCTTATTTGTCTTTATCTTCTATTCTTTGTTTATAGTAAGCAAAGACAATTACTGCAATCGCAATAAGTACAAATCCAATAATTTCATTTTGTAAATCTGACATCAACAAATCCTAATATTATTTAATCTCTTGTAAAAATAAATGCAAAATACCCAAATGCCATCTCTCCTAAACAGACTATCCCCCACATAGGAGCATAAAAGACACCAATTGCAATAGAAATAATCAAAGCTATTAAAAGAGCTACTTTAGGCTTTTTTATAAATTTTGCAAGGATAAATCCAATAATAACAAATATAATAAGATAAATTAACATAATAAACTCACTTCTTTTTAGATATCACAAAAATTATTGAATGTAATTTGGAAATATGCACCAATATATTGCCTCTTATCATAAGTATAAGTGCTGTTAAAAACTTCAATTGAAGCATCATGATATTCTGTGATTATTTGGTGTGACATAGATAATCCAATACCTGTACCTATACTTTTATGTTTTGTTGTAAAATATGGTTCAAAAACTTTATGCATGATAGTATCATCTATTCCCCCTGCATTATCTTTAATTACTAATATAAGTTGATTATTTATTTTCTGTGTTTCAATGAAAATAAGCTTCTCTTCATTGTCTCTTAGTCTTTCTTTTATCGCATCTTTTGCATTATTGATAATATTAATAAATGCTTGAATAATTTGATTTTGAAAACCTTCAATTTCACAATCATCTTTAAACTTTGTAATTAAATTTATGTGATTGTTATTTATGGATGGTTTTAAAATAGTTAATGCTTTTTCAATTGTTTCTACAATTGAGATTTTTTCTTTTTGATTTGTATTTTTTATAAAATTTCTAAAATCATCTATTGTTTGAGATAAATAATTAGTTTGACCCATGATTTTTTCCATATCAGAAACAATTTGGGGAGAGATTTTTTCAACTAATTCATTTTTTATTAGTATTCCACTTGCAATTGTTGAAATCATACTAAGTGGTTGTCTCCATTGATGGGCGATATTTCCTATCATTTCACCCATTGAAGCTAGTTTTGATTGGGATTCTAATAATTTTCGTTGGGATATATCTTGACAAATTCCTATGTATCCATAGGTTTCATTATCTTTATTTTTTAAAGCAGTAATTGTTATAAGTACTGGAATATGTTCTCCGTTTTTAGAGATAACTGTCCATTCATTTTCATTCTTTAATCCCAAATCTGTTTTGGCTGAAAATACTTCAAAACTTGATGTTATATTAATGTTTAACTCTTTTGATAGATATGTTTTTCTTTGTTTAATTTCTGATTTTAGATGAAAAAGTAAGGGAGTATGAATATTTACAACTTCTTTTGCCTTATATCCTAAAATTCTTTCAGCTTCTTTATTAAACTGTTGAATAACTCCATTTATATTTGTACTTATTATCATATATCCAGAGTTATCAAAAATAGTAGTTTGTAATTCTAATGCTTTGTGTAAGTTTGCTTCATTTTCTTTTTCATTTGTTATATCATAAAACCATCCAATAATTGCATTTTCACCATCATATTCAATATTCATATAAGAAGCTAGTACATAAACTTGTTTATTGTTTATTTTTACTTCCATTGTCATATTATAAATGCTATTTCCATTGAGTAGTTCTTTTTCAATATTTTCATAAGCAGTTTTATTTATATAATAATCTTTTGGATCCATTCCATAAACATTGTCTTTACTTACTTGTAATAGTTTAGAATATGCACCATTAGCAAAAATTACATAATCTTTATTTTTTTTAGTTTTTTTTGTAATTCTTATGGAAATAGGACTAAGATCAAGTAGATATTCAAGTCGATGTTGGCTTTTTTCTAAAATACTTCTAGAATCTTTTATGGATAAAATCATTTTATTAATACTTGAAGAGAGTTCATTTATTTCTGTACTCTTAGAATAAGGAATAGGCTTATTTGGTATCCCATGACTATTATCATTATTAATTGCATCAATAATATTTGAAATAGGTTTTAATATATAGTATTTTATACTTAGATATAAAAATAAAATCAATAATACAGATAAAAAGATAGTATTTATAATAGTATCATATATGATTGTATCTAACTCTTCATTTAAAGCTGAATCACTAAGGTAAATGGCAATGGTACCAAGGAGATTATTTGAAGAGTCAGTGATATTTGAACTATTAGAAAAAAATGAATTTGCTAATTGTCTATTTTGTTCTTCATTTTTATCATCATAGTCCTCGATAATAGAATTCTTGTTTTTTATTCTTCCACTTATATAAACATTTTTACCTAATACTTTTCCTAAATTATAGTCTTTTATCACAATTGCAAAAATATCTTTATCTTTAAGTTCATTATTAATAATTTTTCCATATTCATTTGGAGAGTATGAAGCTAGTAATATTGAGATATTACTCTTAATAGAAAGTATAGATTCTTTTGAATCATCTTTCATCTCTTTTAAAATAGAACTTTTTGTTTTTTGATAATTGTATGTTGAATTGATTATCATAATACTTACTACTAGGGTAATAATTATTACGCCAAGTTTTGTTAATAATGAGTATTGCTTATTTTCCATATATTAATTACTTCCCCTGCCTAAAACATTATGTTCAATAAAATAAGTTTTTTGTTTTATATTATTAGCCGTAATTATATTCACTGGGAGTTGTACTTCTTTTTGTACTTTTTTTTCTTTTAGATAATTATTCATTTGTTCTATGGCTAGTTCTCCCATAATAAAAGGTTGCTGTACTGCTGCTGCTAATATTATATTTTTAGGGATTAATTCTAAAAAATCAGGTTCTAAATCAAAGGTAATTAATGAGATTTCATTTTGTTTATTATAATCGTTAATTGCTTTTATAGCTGATTTATAAGTTTTTGAAGATTGAAGCCAAATTGCATGTAAATCTGGATATTTTTCTATCATATTCTTTACTAAGATATAAGTCTCTTCTTCTGTTCTTGTCTTAACTTGTTTTAAATCAGCGCTTTTAAAAGGAGATTTTTCTAATGCTTCTATAAAACCAGCTGTTCTCTCTTGGGTAATAAGTTTTTTTTGGGGAAGAGCTATAATTCCAACTTTGCCCTCTTTATAACCTTTTTTTGATAACTCTTTTATAAGATATATGCCAAGATTGTATGCTCCTAGTTTATTATTTGAAGAGATATAAGATACATAGTCATTATTCTTTGTCCCTACATCAGAAATAACAACTGGAATATTTGCTTTTTTTGTAAGTTTTAAGATTGTTTCAGCAGAGTATGAGTTTATAGGTGAAAGTATAATTCCATCAACTTTGTCTTTTATAGCTTTTACGGTATTTTCTAATTCTTTTTTTTGATTATTATGAGAATCAAGTACCTTTAAATCATAGCCAAAAGTATCACAACTTTTTTTAATACCTTTTTCCATAATTCGCCAAAAAGGAATTTCTAAATTATCAACTAAATATACAAATTTTTTATTTTTAGTATTTTCACCATACAGATTTACCCATGATAGAAAAGTGAATAAAAAGATAATTAAAAATTTTCTTATATGCATGTGCTCATTTCTTTTTTTAGTTAAAATAATAGTAAAAGATTTTATCATAACATTTAAAAAAATAATATATTATTAAATATATAGAATACTAATATAAATTATTTTGTATAATTATATATTGTATAAAATTTATACAGAGAAAACTTTAAATTAAATATAAGGATAAGATATACTAAAGTAATGTTACAAAAAGATACTAAAACAGATTATTTGATTTTTACAGATTTAGATGGAACACTTTTGGATCATAAAACTTATGAACTTAATGAAGCCAAAGAGATGCTTGACTTTATATGTAAGCAAAAAATACCTCTTATAATCGTCACAAGTAAAACAAAAGATGAGGTTATAGAGCTACAAAAAAGACTAAGTGTTTCTTTTCCTTTTATTATAGAAAATGGGGCTGGAATATTTATTCCAAAAGGAAAAGAGTTCGAACTTATTTCCTTAGGGAAAAGTTATGAAACTACAATTATTGCATTTGAAAAGTATTCAAAAGAATTCCCTATCAAAGGCTTCCATGAAATGGATGAGGAAGAGGTTTCTCTGTACACAGGGCTTTCAAAAGATAAAGCAAAAAAAGCAAAAAAAAGAACTTTTAGTGAACCTTTTATTTTAAAAGATGAAACAAAAATAGAAAAGTTGAAACAACTAGCTTTATTAGATGGATTTGATGTGGTAAAAGGTGGAAGATTTTATCACTTAATTACATTGGGTCAAGATAAGGCAAAAGCAGTAGTTGAGATGAAAAAGTATTATGAAAACTTGTATACTAAAAGTTTTAAAACAATTGCTTTAGGTGATGGGGAAAATGATATCACCATGTTAAAGTGTGTAGACATACCAATTTTAATAAAAAAATATGATGGCACTTTTATAAAGTGTGAAATAGATAATCTTACAAAGTCAAGATTTATTGGTCCAAAGGGTTGGAATGATAGTCTAAAAAGGATTTTAAATGTTAAATAAAAAAGAGTTAGAAAATATTTTTGTATCAATATTAGAAGAGATTAATCCACAAAAACTTATCAAAAAACAGTGTAAGTTTGAAAATGATAGATTTTATATAAATAGAGAATCTATTGAGATACCAAAAAATAGAAAGATTCATATCTTAGGTTCTGGAAAAGCGGTCCTTAGTATGGCTGAAGCGTTATATGAAATCATGGAAGATAAAATCGAAAAAGCTCTTTTAGTAGGAGCATATGAAAATAATTTTAAAAAACAAAACCTTACATATATAAAAAGTACCCATCCAATACCAAGTGTTAAAAGTGTAGAAGGAGCAAAGGCTCTAGTAAAAGAGTTTGAAGCTTTAGATGAAGATGACTTTTTTATATATTTATTATCAGGTGGAAACTCTGCTTTAGTAGAACTTCCAGCAGATGAAATAAGCCTTGAAGAGTTTCAAGAAACAACAAAACTAATGTTAGAAAACTCTATGCCAATAGAATCAATAAATTGTGTGAGAAAACATATCTCACAAGTAAAAGGTGGAAGATTAGCAAGATTTACAAAAGCAAAAGGAGTTGTTTTAACTCTAAGTGATGTTTTAGGAGATAAGTTAGAAGCTATTGGTTCTGCACCACTTTACTTTGATAGCACCACTTTTCAAGATGCTTTTGATGCTTTGAAAAAATATAATATCTTTGAAAAAGTACCAAACTCTGTCCAAAACTACCTTAAAAAAGCCCTTAATTCAAAAGATTTAGAAACCCCTAAAAGTGAATCTTCAAATGTAAAACATTATCTTATTGGTTCAAATGATATTTTGCTAAATGTTGCAAAAAATCTTTTAGAAAAGAAAAATCTAAATCCAATCATAGTAGATGAAAAAATAGATGATGATGTTGAAATTGTATGTAAAAATCTTTTACAATTTTGTAAAGAAAAAAAAGAGGGTTGTTTTATTTTTGGTGGAGAAGCAACTGTCAATGTTAGTGGTAATGGAAAAGGTGGAAGAAATCAACACCTTGTCTTATCTTTCTTGGATTCTTACCCAAAAGATGAAGATATAATTTTTTTAAGTGCTGCAAGTGATGGGATAGATGGAAATTCTGATGCAAGTGGTGCAATAATAGATAAAGATAGTCTAAAAAAAGTAGAAGAGTTAAACTTAGATATAAAAGCTTATATGAAAAATTTTGATTCAAATACTTTTTTTGATAAATTAAATCAACTTTTAAAACCAGGTCCAACACATAATAATATGCTTGATATTGTGATTATACTTATAAACAAAAACAAAGGAGATAAAAATGTCTGATTTTTTTCAAAATGGTGTAATAACTACTTTACAAAAGCTAGGTGATAGAACACTTGAAGATATGGAAAAAGAGCTTTTAAAGTTTAGTCAAAGAAGAAGAATGGTTCTTTTACTTCCTGCGCTTTATTCAGAGTTTCAAACTCCAGCTATGCATAAAATTATAGAAGAATTAAAAAGTGTAAAATACCTTTATAAGATTATTTTAGGCCTTGATCAAGCTACAAAAGAGCAGTTTGAAGAGGTCAAAGAACTTATGTCAATACTTCCTTGTAAAGTTGATATCTTATGGAATGATGGACCAAAGATAAAAGAGCTTTATGATGATATGACAAAAGAGGGATTTCCAGGACTTGAAACACCAGGAAAAGGAAGAAATGTATGGACAATGATGGGATATGGACTAGCAGATAAAGATGCATATGCTTTTGCTCTTCATGATTGTGATATTGTAAATTATAATAGAGAAATTCCAGCAAGACTTTTTTTCCCAATAGTTCATCCAGCACTTGATTTTGAATTTAATAAGGGATTTTACTCAAGGGTTACAAATAAACTTCATGGAAGAGCAACAAGATTACTTTATACGCCTTTGATAAATTCACTTAAAAAAGTTTATGGGGGAAATAGATATTTAGATTATATGGAAAGTTTTAGGTATTCATTATCAGGAGAATTTTCATTTATAAGATCTCTTGGTCGAGGTATTGGTATTTCTCCCACTTGGGGATTAGAAGTTTCTACTCTAAGCGAAGTTTATAAAAATACTTCAAATAGAAGAATCTGTCAAACAGAGATAATGGAAACTTATGAACATAAACACCAAGAGCTAAGTAGTCAAGAAGAAGGTGGAGGTATTTACAAGATGGCAAATGATATTGCTAAGACCCTTTTTAGAGTTATGGCTCAAGAAGGAGTGGTTTTTTCTTCTAGTTCTTTTAAAACTCTACTTGCTACATATTTTCAAGAATCAAGATTTGAAATATCGAAGTTTAATGCACTAAGTAAATTAAACGCATTAGATTATAATAGAGAAAAAGAAATAGAGGCTGTAAAGACTTTTCAAGATGCAATAAAAGCTGCAGCTGCAGAGTTTTATGAGGATCCAATGGGAATTCCATCTTTATCGCCTTGGATTACAGTTCGTTCTGTTATGCCTGATTTTTCTGCAAAATTTAATAAATATGTAAAGGAGGATAATGAATGAAAGGTCCAAAACATATATCAGATCCTAAACATACTATAAATAAAAGACTTCATAAACTTTATCCTGAAGAGATTGCACAAAGGGCTGTTAATGATATTATTGATTTAATCTTTAAATATAAACAAAGAATTAAACCAAGTGATTATCGTCTAAGTCAAAAAGATATTATTTTGATAACTTATGGTGACCAAGTATCTAAATATCATGAACCATCTTTAGAGACTTTGAATAATTTTATGAATGACCATCTAAAAGGTGTAATAAACTCTATTCATATTTTGCCTTTTTATCCATATTCAAGTGATGATGGATTTTCTGTTGTAAATTATAATGCAGTTGATCCTCATATGGGTTCATGGCGAGAAATAGAGTCTATAAGTAAAGATTATAGATTAATGGTAGATGGAGTTATAAATCATATTTCACAATTTTCTGATTGGTTTAAAGCTTATTTATCGGGGGATCCTTATTTCCAAGATTTTTTTATAAATGTTGACCCTTCAATTGATTTAAGTAAAGTTGTTCGTCCAAGAGCAACGCCACTTTTAAGTGAGTTTATAGATGATGAAGGAAAGATAAAAAATATCTGGACAACTTTTAGTAAAGACCAAGTTGATTTAAATTATAAAAGTCATAGGGTTTTACGAAATGTTTTAGATGCACTTTTTTATTATATGGAAAAGGGAGCTACTTTAATAAGGTTTGATGCCATAGCGTTTATTTGGAAAGAGATAGGCACTTCGTGTGTTCATCTTCCTCAAACCCATGAGTTAATACAACTAATGAGAGAGGTTCTGCATGAAGTTGCACCTGAAGTTATAATTATCACAGAAACAAATGTTCCCCACAATGAAAATATTTCATATTTTGGAAGTGGTGATGATGAGGCTCAGATGGTTTATAATTTTGCTTTACCCCCTTTATTACTTCACTCAATATTAAACTCAAATACTACAAAATTAACAGCATGGGCTAAGACTTTGACCTTACCAAATGATAAGGTTTGTTTTTTCAATTTTACAGCAAGTCATGATGGTATAGGAATGCGTCCAGTAAAAGGGATTCTAGAAGATGAAGAGATTGAGTATCTAGTAAAAACTGTAAAAGAGCATGGAGGATTAGTATCTTATAGGGCAGAAGAGGATGGAAGTCAAACTCCATATGAGTTAAACTGTTCATACATTGATGCTTTGACAAACCCCAATGAAGACCAATATTTAAGTATAAAAAGAATGCTAGTAACTCAAGCTGCTGTTTTAGCAATGCCTGGAGTTCCTGGTATTTATTTCCACTCTCTTGTAGGTTCTAGGAATTATCATGATGGAGTTAAACATACAGGAGTAAATCGTACAATAAACCGAGAAAAATATAATATTGACTGGCTTGAAAATGAACTTTCAAGTCAAGGAACTCTTGCAAAGACAATGTTTGATTCTTATAAAAGACTTATCTCAATAAGAATAAGTGAAGAAGCCTTTAATCCCTTTGGAGAGTTTGAAATTTTAGATTTAGATGATAGACTTTTTGTAATAGACCAATCATGTTGTGGGAATGAAAATAGAATAATAGCAATACATAACTTCTCAAATGAAGAGGTTATCTGTAACCTACCTGATTCCATTTCATTACCACTTTGTGATATACTTTCTTCAAACTGTATGCCAAAAAATGAAGAAAAAACAGAAGAAATAAAAGAAATAAAATTAGAGCCATACCAAATTATGTGGCTAAAAGGCAAAATTTAAAAAAGAAAAAAGGATAAATAAATGAACAATAAAGATAAAACAATAACAAGTTGTCTATTTCCAGCAGCAGGATATGGAACAAGATTCCTTCCTGCAACAAAAGCTATGCCAAAAGAGATGTTACCAGTTCTTACAAAACCACTTATTCAGTATGGAGTTGAAGAAGCTATGGAAGCTGGTTGTGACATTATGTCTGTTATTACAGGTCGAGGGAAAAGAGCTATAACAGATCATTTTGATATTTCTTATGAGTTAGAACACCAAATACAAGGTTCAGCTAAAGAGAAAATGTTAGCTGATATTAGAAATATTATTGATAAATGTACATTTACTTATACTAGACAAAATGAGATGAAAGGTTTAGGGGATGCTATTTATAAGGGTAAAGTTTTAGTAGGAGACATTAATCCCTTTGCAGTAATTTTAGCAGATGACCTTTGTGTAAATCCAAAGGGTGATGGAATCTTAGCTCAAATGGTAAAACTATATAATAAATACAAATGTTGTATTGTAGCTTGTATGGAAGTACCTCTTGAAGATGTACATAAATATGGTGTGATAGAAGGAAATCAAATAGAAGATGGTGTATTTATGGTATCAAATATGGTTGAAAAACCTGATAATGATAAAGCTCCGTCAAACTTGGCAGTTATTGGAAGATATATTTTAACACCTGATATTTTTGAAGTTATAAAAAATACAGAGCCTGGGAAAAATGGGGAATTACAAATTACCGATGCTTTATGTACACAAGCAAAAAAAGGTATGGTAATGGCTTATAAATTCCAAGGTAAAAGATTTGATTGTGGAAGTGTTGATGGTTTTGTTGAAGCTACAAACTATTTTTACAATTTAGAGAATAAAAAGAAATAAAATGAATACAAAAAACAATCTATGTGATTTTATACTTTTTGGTGGACATGGGGATTTAGCATTTAGAAAACTCATGCCTGCACTTTATCATTTATGTAAAGATGGCTATATATCAAGTGAAAGTAGAATAATAACAGTCTCAAGAAAAGAGATTAGCATAGAAGAACACATAAAACTTATAAAAGAAAAATTAAGTGAATTTATAAGTGAAGAAAAGATTGACAAAGAGTTTTTTGAAACCTTTAAAAAGCAACTTTTTATGGTAACTATAGATTTTTCAGATGAAAATTCATATGAAAAATTACAAAATATTTTAAATGAGCACAGTGATCGAGATAGAATAAATTATTTATCAACTTCACCTGATTTTTTCGGAACTATTTGTAAGTCATTAAATCATTGGGATTTAATAACACCACAAACAAGAGTTGTACTAGAAAAGCCTTTAGGTAGGGATTTAAAATCATCACAAGAGATAAACAAAGAGGTTTTAAAATATTTTGAAGAAGACCAAATATATAGAATAGACCACTATTTAGGTAAAGATACTGTCCAAAATATCATGGCTTTACGATTTTCAAATAGACTTTTTGTACCACTTTGGAACTCAAATCATATAGACCATGTTCAAATAACAGTTGCTGAAAGTGTGGGAGTTGAGAATCGTTGGGGTTATTATAATGAGTATGGAGCTTTAAGGGATATGATTCAAAATCACCTTATGCAACTACTTTGTTTAATCGCTATGGAGCCACCTTGTTCACTTGAAGCAAATAGTGTAAGGGATGAAAAAGTAAAAGTCTTACGCTCTTTTAGAAATATAAATGATGAAGATATTAAATCAAAAACAGTGCGAGCTCAGTATAAAGCTGGTTCATCAGATGGTTCAAGTGTCCCTGGGTATTTAGATGGCAAAGAAGAAGGAAGTAATACTGAAACCTTTGCAGCAATTAGAGTCGATATAGATAATTGGAGATGGAATGGCGTTCCTTTTTATATAAGAAGTGGTAAAAGACTTCAAAAAAGAAATTCGGAGATTGTAATTCAATTTAAAACTATTCCTCACTCTATTTTTGGTGGAGATGAAACTTCAATAAATGCAAATAAACTTGTAATAACTTTACAACCAAAAGAGAGTATTGAGTTAAAACTTATGAATAAAATCCCAGGCTTAAGTGATAGCATGAAACTTCAACAAGTGGATTTAGAACTAAACTCACCTCATAATAGCCATAGAAAACCTGATGCCTATGAAAGACTTATTTTAGATGTGATTCGTTCAAATCCTACACTTTTTATGAGACTTGATGAGGTGGAAACTGCTTGGAAGTGGGCAGATAAGATTATAGATGGTTGGGAAAAGAACTTATCTCCTATGAAAACATATACAGCGGGAAGTGATGGACCAAGTGCGGCTATTCAACTTATCGCAAAAGATGGAAGAAGTTGGAATGATGAATGATTTTAAAGAATTTTTTTCAAGTGAAGAATTGGCTCAAAACTTAGCCACAGATATAGCATTAATACTAAAAAATAGTATAGAATCTAATGGTAAAGCAACACTTTTAGTATCAGGTGGAAATACGCCAAAGCTATTTTTTCAAAAACTTTCAAACATAAATATTCAATGGGAAAAGGTAACCATAGGATTAGTAGATGAAAGATGGGTTGAAAATGATTCTAAAGATAGAAATGAGCTTTTAGTAAAAGAAAACCTACTTAAGAATCTTGCTATAAAAGCCCATTTTATTGGACTTTATGTAAAAGGAATAAGTGCAGAGTCTGCCCAAAGTATCTCTTCGAAAATATATGAAAATGAGTTTGAAAAAGTAGATGTTTTGGTTTTAGGTATGGGTACTGATGGACACACTGCCTCATTATTTCCTAATAATGAAAGGCTAAAAGAGGCTTATGATTTAACAAATGAGAAATTTTGTATCTCAATTGAGCCCACAACCGTTCCTTATACAAGAATGAGTTTAATATTGAAGAAAATTTTAGAAGCTAAAAATATAATATTACATATAGAAGGAAAAGAAAAGCTTGAAGTTTACAATAGTGCTATAAATGCAAGGGATATGTATAAATATCCAATTAGTTCAGTTTTAAATCAAACTGATAAAAAAATAAAGGTTTATTACTCATGAATAAAATAATAGAAGAAGTAACAAACAAAATAATAAAAAGATCACAAAACAGTAGAAAAATTTATTTATCTAGAATAAATGAAGCCAAAAAAAATAGTGTAAATAGGGCAACTTTAGATTGTGCTAATTTAGCCCATGCTATTGCTCCCATGAGCGATGAACAAAAGGCATATTTAAGTGATATGAAATCTTTTAATATGGGAATTATAACAGCATATAATGATATGTTATCAGCCCATGAACCTTATGCCGCATATCCTGATATTTTGAAAAAAGAGCTTTTAAAACATAGTTCGACTGCTCAAGTTGCAGGTGGAGTTCCAGCAATGTGTGATGGAGTAACTCAAGGACAAGCAGGGATGGAATTATCACTATTTTCTAGGGATAATATTGCAATGGGAACGGCAATCGCTTTGAGTCATAATACCTATGATGGAGCTTTTTATTTAGGAATTTGTGACAAAATCGTACCAGGACTTATGATTGGAGCTTTGAGTTTTGGACATTTACCAGCTATTTTTGTACCTTCAGGACCTATGCCTTCTGGAATTTCAAATAAAGAAAAAGCAAAAGTGAGACAAGAATTTGCCCAAAACAAAATAGATGAAAAAGCACTTTTTGAAGTAGAAAAAGCTTCATACCATAGTTGTGGAACCTGTACTTTTTTTGGAACAGCAAACTCAAATCAAATGCTTTTGGAGATGATGGGATTACAACTTCCTAATGGCTCTTTTGTAAATGCAAATACTCCTTTAAGATATGCCTTGACAAAAAAATCAGCCCAAACCCTTATAAACTTATGCGAGAAAAGAGTATCTATCTCTGATATTGTAAGTGAAAAAACTTTTGTAAATGCAATAGTTGGACTTATGGCAACAGGAGGGTCAACAAATCATACAATACATCTAATAGCTATGGCAAAAGCTGCTGGAATAGTTCTTACTTGGGAAGATTTTGATGGTATTTCAAAAGTTACACCATTACTTTGTAAAATGTATCCAAATGGAAGTGCCGATGTAAACCATTTCAGAGATGCAGGCGGAATGAGTGTAGTTATAGCCCAACTTCTTGACTTAGAATTAATTCATAATGATGTTCAAACAGTTGTTGGATATGGTTTGGATAATTTTATCAAAGAGCCAGTTTTACGAAATGATGAACTAATTTTTAATGATGGAGAAAAAAGTTCAAAAAATACAGAAGTAATCTCAAGTGCTAAAACTCCTTTTTCAAAAGAGGGTGGATTAAAACTTTTAGTTGGAGATCTTGGTAAAAGTGTTATAAAAACTTCAGCTTTAAAACATGAATATCTTTATATAAAAGCGCCAGCAGTTGTATTTAATTCACAAGAAGAGTTACAAAAAGAGTTTGTACAAGGAAAACTTGAAAAAGACTTTATAGCAGTTATAAGATATCAAGGACCAAAAGCAAATGGGATGCCAGAGCTTCATAAACTTATGCCCCCACTTGGAGCCTTACAAGACAAAGGTTTTAAAGTAGCAATTATAACAGATGGTCGGATGTCAGGAGCTTCTGGAAAAGTAGCTTCTGCAATACATCTTTATCCTGAAGCCATAGAAGGTGGACTTATATCTAAAATAGAAAATGGCGACATGATAGAGATGGATGTAAAAAATGGCACAATAAAACTTCTAGTTGAAAAAGAAGTTTTAGAAAAAAGAGAAGTTAAACAAATAAATTTAGAAAAAAATAGACATGGTTTTGGGCGAGAACTATTTTCAAGTATTAGAGAAAATGTAAGTTCAAGTGAAACAGGAGCCACTATTTTTAAACTTGTAGGAGAAGAGAACTTATGAATGCAAATGATGTAATGAAAATATCACCAATAGTACCAGTTATTGCAATTGATGATATAAAAGATGCTTTGCCTTTGGCAAAAGCTTTAAGTGAGGGTGGAATAAATATTATGGAGATAACTTTAAGAACAAAAGCTGGACTTAAAGCTATTAATCTTATCTCAAAAGAGATTCCATCTATGAATGTGGGAGCTGGAACAGTTTGCAATAATGTTGATTTGATGGAAGCAAAAGCAGTGGGTGCAAAATTTGTATTTTCTCCTGGAATTTCTCAAGAGTTAATAGATAGTGCAAAAAAATATAAGATGACAATTATTCCAGGAATTGCAACTGCTTCAGAAGTTATGCTTGCTCAAAATAATGGTATTTACAATTGTAAACTTTTTCCTGCAACATTAAGTGGAGGAGTTGATATTTTGAAAGCTTTTCAAGGTCCTTTTCCAAAAATGAGATTTTGTCCCACAGGTGGAGTAAATTTAGAAAATCTAAATGACTTTTTATCTTTAAAAAATGTTTTATGTGTTGGTGGAACATGGATTATTCCAAAAGATATTATAAAAAGTGGTGATTTTGATAAGATTACAGAGTTATGTATTGAGGCACTGGCAAAAATAAAATAAAAGGAGATTATTTTGGCAAATGAATTAGCAGGAAAAAAAGCACCCAAAGAGATATTAGAAGATATCCCAAAACTACTTTCATCTTATTATGAAAATAAACCAAATATAAATGAAGTAAGCCAAAAAGTTAGTTTTGGTACATCTGGACATAGGGGAAGTTCCCTAAAAACAAGTTTCAATGAAGACCATATTTTAGCTATTTCTCAAGCCTTATGTGAATATAGAAAAGATGCAAAAATAACTGGAACTTTATATATAGGAATAGATACTCATGCCCTATCAGCTCCTGCTCAAACAACAGCATTACAAGTATTTGTAGCAAATAAAATAAAATGTAAAATTGCCCAAAATAAAAACTTCACTCCCACTCCTGTAATCTCCTTTACTATTTTAGAAGCAAATAAAAACAGTGAAATTTTAAATGATGGAGTTGTAATAACTCCTTCTCACAATCCTCCAAGTGATGGTGGCTTTAAATATAATCCACCAAATGGTGGACCTGCAGATAGTGATATTACAACTATCATAGAAAATAGAGCAAATGAGATTTTGGCAAATGGTTTAAAGGATGTAAAAAAAGTCCCAATTGAAGAGTTAGATGGTTCTTTATTTGTAGAAGAGTTTGATTTTATAACTCCTTATGTAAAAGCTCTTGATACTATTATTGATATGGCTTGTATTAAAAAATCAAATCTTAAAATTGGCGTTGACCCAATGGGCGGTTCTGGAATAGAAGTTTATAAAAAGATAAAAGAGATTTATGGTTTAAATCTTGAAATTGTAAATGATAAAGTTGACCCAACATTTTCCTTTATGACTTGCGACCATGATGGGAAGATTAGAATGGATTGTTCATCAAAAGATGCAATGGCTTCATTAATAGGCTTAAAAGATAAGTATGAATTAGCTTTTGCAAATGATCCTGACTTTGATAGACATGGAATAGTAACTCCAAGTGTTGGGCTTATGAATCCAAATCATTATCTCTCTGTTGCTATTTGGTATTTATTTTCAAATAGACCTTGGAGTGATGACTTAGGCATTGGGAAGACATTAGTCTCAAGTTCTATGATAGATAGGGTTGCAAAGATGCTTAATAAGAAGCTTTATGAAGTGCCTGTTGGCTTTAAATGGTTTGTTGATGGTCTTTATGAAGGAACTTTAGGCTTTGGAGGAGAAGAGAGTGCTGGAGCTTCATTTCTAAGATTTGATGGAAGTGTTTGGTCAACTGATAAAGATGGAATAATTTTAAATTTATTAGCAGCTGAGATTACTTCAAAACTAAAAAAAGACCCTGGAACTATTTATAAAGAGTTAGAAGAGAAAAATGGAACTTCCTACTATAAAAGAATCGATGCTCCAGCAACAATAGAACAAAAAGCTAAACTAAAAAGTTTAAGTGTTGAAGATATAGTATCAAAAGATCTTGCAGGGGAACTTATCGAAAATATTTTTACTAAAGCAGAGGGTAATAAAGCATCCATTGGAGGCTTAAAAGTGGTTACCAAAAATGGTTGGTTTGCTGCGCGTCCTTCAGGTACAGAAGATATATATAAAATCTATGCTGAGAGTTTTATAAGTAGTGAGCATTTGGAGCTTATTTTAGCTCAAGCTCAAGAGATAGTAACACAAAGTATAAAAGGATAAAAGATGAATTATAGTGCAAATTTTAGTCCAAGAGTTTCTGATAGTGAGATTTTCGAAAGTATAAAAAAAGAGAAGCAAGATATAGGTTATTATAATTTACCTTTTCAAGATACAACTTTAATAAAAGAGTATGCTCAAACTGTCAAGCAAAAAGATATAGCAATAATTGGAATTGGGGGAAGTACTTTAGGAACTTTTGCAATTTATAGTTTTTTAACGAGAACCCATAACTTTGATAAAAAGCTTTATTTTTTTGAATCAACTGATCCAATTGATATAAATACAAGATTGGAAAGATTAGATTTAGACAATACACTATTTATCGTTATTAGTAAATCAGGAACAACTATTGAGACAATAAGTGTTTTTAAATATCTTTATTCAAAAGTTAAGATTGATAAAAATAATTGTTTGATAATAACAGAGACGGATAGTAAGCTAAATGATTTTGCCCAAAGTAATGATATAAAAACATTTGAAATACCAAAAAATGTTGGTGGAAGATTTTCTGTATTTTCAACTGTAGGACTTGTACCTTTAGCAATTGTTGGAATAGATATTGACAGATTATTAGATGGCTGTAAAGAGGCTTATAGTGAATATTTTGAACAAGAAGCTTTATATAAAAGAATAATGACAAAAGCTAGATTTATGGCAGAATACAAACATAAGTTTAATAACAATGTAGTTTTTTCTTATGCTTCTGAACTTGAGGGATTTAATAAATGGTATGTGCAATTATGGGGAGAAAGCTTAGGAAAAATTGACAAAGATAATACTCATCAAGGTTTGACACCAATTGGCTTATTAGGACCTGTGGATCAACATAGTTTTTTACAGCTAATCATTCAAGGTAAAAGGGATAAAACGGTTACTTTTATTAAAATAAAAGATTTTGCTGATAACTCAAAAATTCCCGATGTAAAATTAAAAGGTTTAGAAGAACTTGATTATATCAATAATTTAAAATTCTCTGAGCTAATAAATCACCAAGCAGACGCAACAATAGAAGCAGTACATGATTTACAAGATATTCCCTGTGATACTATCACTATGGATAAAGTTGATGGATTTAGTTTAGCAAAACTAATGTATGTATATGAATTACTAACTTCAATAGTTGGAAAATTTTTATTTATAAATGCCTATGACCAACCAGGTGTTGAAAGTGGTAAAATAATTTTAAAAGAGAAACTAAAAAAGAAAAAATAGGGCATAGAGTGTTCTTATAGACATATGAAAAACTTTTGAATTAATGTATAATCTTTTATAAAAAGGTAAGGAAAGATTATGAAATTAGGAATATCTTCGTGTTTGATAGGAAATCTCTGTCGTTATGATGGAGCCCATTCAAGAGATGCTTTTGTAGTTAATATACTTCAAAAATATTTTGAAATAGTGCCTTATTGTCCTGAGAGTATTATTTTTGGTACACCAAGGGAGACTATTAGATTGGTTCGAAATGGTGAAGATATAAAAGTTACTACTTCAAATGGGGAAAAAGATGTAACTAAACAATTAGATGATATCTCTGTTTCTTGTGCAAAACAAATAGCCAATGATGATATTTGTGGATTTATTTTAAAATCAAAATCACCTACCTGTGGAATGGAAAGAGTAAAAGTTTACCAAGAAAAAAATGCCCCAAGTAAAAAAGAGGGTGTTGGACTTTTTGCAAAAAGAATAAAAGAATTTTATCCTTATTTACCCCTAGAAGAAGAGGGTAGACTTAATGATGCTTGGCTAAAAGAGAACTTCTTAATGCAAATTTTTGCTTATAGAGATTTACATGAGTTATTAAAAAAAGATGATATTGAGTTTAATGATTTAGTAGAGTTTCATACTTCATATAAATATTTAATTTATGCAAAATCTCAAGAATTTTATAAAGAATTAGGGCATATTGTCGCAAATCATGAGAAAAAACCTTTAGAAGAGATTTTAGTTGAATATAAACAAAGTTTTTTAAAAGCAATAAGTGAAAAAAGTACTATCAATAAAACTTACAATGTCTTACTTCATATTTTTGGATATTTTAAAAAGCATATTTCAAAAGAAGAAAAAGAGTTATTGCTTGTAAGTATGGACGAGTATAAAGATGGAATTATTCCTCTTATAACCATAGTTAAGATGTTCAAAATATATATAAGTAGATATGATATCGAATACTTAAAAAAACAAAAATTTTTAAATCCTTATCCAGCTGAATTAGCCTTGAGATCTGATTTAAAAGCCAATAAATAGGATTTAAATGGAAACTGTAAGTAATAATATTATACCACTACATATGAATGTGATGTTAGTCTTTTTTTCTGTATTGCCCTTTCTTGTGATGGGTAGTATATTTCTTGCTAAAAATAAGCAGTATAAATTACACTTTTATTCTCAAGGTTTTATTTTAGTTTTGACAATCTTAGTATTGGTATTTTTTGAAATTATGATTAGAATTGATGGTGGCTTTTTTGAGTTTGCCAAACAAAGTAATATGCCACACGGTTTTTTAGTAGGATATTTGATTTTTCATATAATAATTGCACTGATTGCTGCTGTATTGTGGATAAGGTTATTTATAAAATCTATGGGTTTATATCAAAGAGGTAAAATAGAAGAAATAAAAGCTTCAACCCATATGCGAGAGGGGAAGATTACTTTTGTTTTTTTGCTACTTAGTTGTATAACTGGAGTATTTGTTTATCTGTTTTTGTTTATTTTTTGAAAAAGATGTTAAAATACAAAAAAAGAATAAGGAAGTTTAATGAGTATAGAGAAGGATCTTTTAGATAGAAGTGGTAGTGTTTGCGAACTTTGTGGAGCAAGTGATGGTCTTGATGCAATTGAAGTTGCACCAAAAGATGAGAAAATCGTAGTATGTTCTACATGTAAAGAGCAAATTGAAGATGAGTCTAAAATGGATTCAAATCACTTTAGATGTTTAAATGATTCTATGTGGAGCGAAACTCCAGCTGTACAAGTTGTGGCTTATAGATTATTAAAAAATTTATCAATTGATGAAGGTTGGGCTCAAGATTTAGTTGAGATGATGTATTTAGAACCTGAAACTTTAGAGTGGGCAGAAGCTGGACTTACTACTGGTGAAGTTGTAAAAGATAGTAATGGAGTTACTTTAAACTCAGGTGACAGTGTAACTATTATAAAAGATTTAGAAGTTAAAGGTGCTGGATTTACTGCAAAAAGAGGAACAGTTGTAAAAGGAATATCTTTAGGTGATGATCCAACTCACATTGAAGGTAAAGTAAATGGAGTTAGAATCTTTTTAAAAACTTGTTTTTTGAAAAAATCTTAATATTAACTCTCTACAAAAGTAGAGAGTCTTTTAGCAATCAGAGAAGTTTTTTATAATCTCTTTTGCATTTTTAAGGGCTTTATCACTTGAATCTTTATCAAAAGTAAGTGCTACAGCCATTCTTCTTCCCACATGAGATTGTGGTTTTCCAAAAACTCTTACAAATGAATTATCACTAAATGCTTCATCTTTTATATCAATAATAGGATTAAAAGTATCCCCAACAGCTTTATATGCAGCACTTGCACCTGTTCCATATTGGATATAATTTAATGGTAATCCAAGTACCGCTCTTACATGAAGTGCAAATTCACTTTGTGATTGGGTAATCATAGTTACCATTCCTGTATCATGTGGTCTTGGGCTTACTTCAGAAAAATAAACTTCATCACCTTTTACAAATAGTTCAACTCCAAAAATACCTCTACCACCTAAACCATCAGTGATTTTTTTGGCTATCTCTTCTGATTTTTTGATTGCTTTATCACTCATTTTCATTGGTTGCCATGAAAAAATATAATCACCATCTTTTTGGATATGTCCAATTGGGGCACAAAAAATAGTTTGTTTTTCATTTCTTACTGTTAAAAGAGTTATTTCATAATCAAATTTGATAAACTCTTCAACGATTAATTCACTAGCATCTCCTCTAGCTTCTTTTGCAATTTCCCATGATTTTTCTAATTCTTTAGCACTTTTAGCAATACTTTGTCCATGTCCAGAACTACTCATAACAGGCTTTATAACACAAGGAAAACCAATATATTCTGCTGCACTTTTTAGTTCATCAAAACTTTTTACAAATTTATATTTACTTGTAGGAATATTTAATTCAACTGCTGCAAATTCTCGTATATTTTTTCTATTCATAGTTTTATTTACAGCTTCGGCATTTGGGATTACATGAAAACCTTCTTTTTCAGCAGTAAATAAAGCATCAATATTGATTGCTTCAACTTCAGGCAAAATATAATCAGGTTTTTCCCTTCTAATTACATCCAATATTTCATTTTTATTTTTCATATTGATTGTATAAGCTTTATTAGCAACAAGTTGTGCAGGAGCATTATTATAACTATCCACGGCAATAGTTTCAATACCTAATCTTTGAGCTTCAATTATAACTTCTTTACCAAGTTCACCACTTCCAAGTAGCATTATTTTAATTGAATTAGATTTTAAGGGAGTTCCAAATTTCATTATTATCCTTTTTTAAGTTTTTGTAGAATTTTTTATCATACTCTTCTAGGTCATTTCTTTCTATTACACTTTTTAATATTTTTAGATATCTTTCTTTTATTTGAGAGTAGTTTATTAATGTTTGGCTTAAAACTAAACCAGATAATTTTTTTCTCATTTTTTGGAAATGAGAACGCAACATTCTAAATGAAGTATAGGCATTTGTTCTATTTAAATTTAGCATATATGAATAGATTGAATTTTCAAATGAATCAAATATTCTTACCATATGTGTAGCATTAGGATCTCTATTTAGAGGAACCATTCCTTTTTCTCCATTTTTACCATATGTCCAATGTCCAAATAGATTATTTCCTTCTCTAACAAATCTACTTGTTCCCCAACCACTTTCAACAGCAGCTTGAGCTAAAGCTAAAGAGGGTGGTATAATATTTACTCTAAGTAAAAGTTTTTTATAATCATAAATATTATCCACTCTGTATCTTTTAGCTATTAATCTAAGTCTTTCTATATTTTCACTTCTTCTACTAAAATGTTTATCTAATCTCATTTTTAAGATAAATTTTCTATTTTTTAATATCTTTTTGTTAGCATGTTCAATGTATGGATATAAGTAGTCAAAAAAGTAGTCTTGCTTTTTAGTAGTTGCTCTCATATCATAATATTCATCTGGGAAACCAGTAGTTGCAGCATAACTATTGATTAGAAAGAAAGTTGAAAGTAAAAATAAGATTTTTTTCATATTATTTTTTATATCTCTGTTACAAAAACTTTTTTTACTGCACCTTTGAAAAAGAGCTCACCATCTTTTATACTCACTGTTAATTCTTCTTTACTTTTTGGATAAACGAAAGATTTACTATCTACCAATCCTAAAGTATTTGCTCTTAAAAAACATGCAACCATTCCTGTTCCACATGCTAAAGTTTCACCCTCAACACCTCGTTCATAGGTTCTAACAAATATTTTTCCATCTTCAATTTTTGCAAAATTTACATTTGCATTATGTTCGTATCTCATTTTTGCGCATAAGTCATGGTCATATTTATCTAAATCATCAACGATTGTTACTAAGTGAGGAACTCCTGTATCTATTAAGTACCAAGTCAAACCCTCTTGCTCAAACTCTTCTTTTATTATTTTTGGTTTAGTCATTTGTGTTTCCACAATATTTCCATCAACAATTGATTGTATAAATCCAGCTTGTGTTAGAAATTTCATATTTGAAGGAGCTAAGCCATTATTATAAGCATAGTGTGCCACTGCTCTTGTCCCATTTCCACACATAGCAGCATCACTACCATCACTATTATAAAAAAGCCATTCAAAATCAGCTGTTTCATTTGGAACAATAACAATTAGTCCATCTGCACCAATACCCTCAGTTCTATTACATAGATTTATAGCATCTTGTGAATAGTCTTTTTTTATTAGTGTGTGAAATATTACAAAGTCATTTCCACTGGCGCTGTATTTTGTATATGTCATATAAGTTCTCCTATAACTCGTTCAACTTCTTTTTGAAGATTTTTTAAATTTGTTGAATTATCAATTACTAAATCTGCTAATTTCTTTTTTTCTTCTATATCCATTTGATTTGAAATTTTTAATTTCGCTTCTTCTTTGTCTATATTATCCCTTTGCATCAATCTATCTATTTGTATCTCTTTTGGTGTATAAACTACTAAAGATTTTTTGATAGGATAATTCATCTTTTCATAAAATAAAGGAATATCTATAAGATATGGTTTACCCTGTTCTTCAAATATTTTAGACTCTTTTTCTATCTCTTCTTTTATTAAAGGATGAATAAAGTTTTCCAATTTTTCTTTATTTTTTTGATTTGAAAATATGATTGGTCCTAGTTTTTTTCTAAGAACCTTTCCATTTTCTACATACTCTTGCCCAAACATTGAAGCTATTTTACTACTATGTCTGTCTAAAAGTTTATGTGCTATTTTATCTGCATCAATTGTTAAAAAACCATGTAGCTTAAAAAGACTACAAACTGTACTTTTACCTGTGGCTATACCACCTGTTAATGCCACAGCATATTTAAATGTTTCATTATTCATTATTAGATTTTACAATAAAATTGATTAATTTAAAAGGGGAAGGAGTTTTGTACTGCAAAGCTTATCGCTTTGCAATACCTGTTAACTCTTTTTGAATATGAGTTGGAAATACAAAAGATGCATGTTGAATCTCTGTAGAATAGTAGTTTAAGTCCACAAGTAAATCAGATCTTTGTAAAATAATATCAGCTGTTGGATGATATTTTTTAGATGCTAATACACAAGTTGTATGTCCAAAACTATATGGCATACAAATCCAAAAGTTAGCTCCTGTGATTGTTAAATCATTTTTTAATCTATCTGCATCTTTAGAATAACTATCAGTTTTATATGAAATTAATCCATCATCTTTTAAAACTCTTTGAATATTTGCTAAAACTATTTCATCAATATTTATATCAGTTAAAATTATTACATCAATATTTTTTTCATTTTTAGAGTTTAATAAAGAAATATCCCCATATTCTACATTTAATTTATGTTTTGCAACTTCTTGTTTTAATTCTTCGTCACAGTTTCCTATAACTAAAATATTTTCAGGTTCTTTGTGCGTACACAGGGGAACATGAACAATCATTTCATTAAAAGCAAAGTTTTTATTTTCAACACTTGACATTATTAGTCCTTTTATTTTATTAAATTTTCGTTATAATAGCGAAAAATTTTTAAATTAATAAAAGATAATTATTTTAATTGTAAAAATAAAAAAAAAGGTGAAGAATGAGCACAGTTAGTTACAAAGATGCTGGTGTAGATATAGACGCAGGAAATCAATTTGTTGAAAATATTAAACCATATGTTAAATCAACAATGATCCCTGGAGTACTTGGGGGAATAGGTTCTTTTGCAGGTGCCTTTGAGTTACCAAGTGGTTACAAAAAACCAGTATTACTTTCAGGAACTGATGGTGTTGGAACAAAATTAAAATTAGCAATTGATTCTAAAAAATTTGACACAGTTGGTATTGATTTAGTTGCTATGTGTACAAATGATTTATTATGCAATTTTGGTGAGCCACTATTTTTCTTAGATTATTATGCAACAGCAAAGCTAGAAGTTGAAGAAGCAACACAAGTTGTAAAAGGAATAGCTGAGGGTTGTATTAGAAGTGAATGTGCACTTGTAGGTGGGGAAACTGCTGAAATGCCAGGAATGTACAAAGAAGGTGATTTTGATTTAGCTGGTTTTTGTGTGGGGATTGCTGAAAAAGATGAGTTAAATAGAATAGATAAAATCTCTATTGGAGATACTTTAATTGCACTTCCTTCTTCAGGAGTTCACTCAAATGGTTTTTCACTTGTAAGAAAACTATTACTTGAAAAACTTGGTATGTCTTTAGATGATGATTTTCAAGGAAAACCATTAAAAGATGTATTATTAGAGCCAACTAGAATTTATGTAAAAGAGTTCAAAGCAAACAAAGAAAAGATAAATGCTTTAGCTCATATCACTGGTGGTGGTATTACTGAAAACTTACCAAGAGTTTTACCAGATAATTTTAAAGCAGTAGTGCATAGAAGTAAGATCAAAGTATTACCAATCTTTGAATTTATGTCTAAGCATGTTGAAGTAGAAGAGATGTATAGAACATTTAATATGGGTGTTGGTATGGTTTTAGTTGTAAACCCTGCAAATGTAGATGCAATCTTAGCTAATACTGATGGTTATGTTATAGGAGAAATAGCTGAAGGTGAAAAAGGCGTAGAATTTATCTAGTCTTTTATTTCTTTCTTTTAAAGGTAAGCTCTTTTTGGCTTACCTTTTTTTATGCTTTTTAAAAAGTGTATGAAGAATCTTTTAGTGAAGCATGGGAATAGTCACAAAAGGGCTTATTTTCTGATGCTCCACAACGGCATATGGTAAATTTAGTTTTATTGGCAAATGATGACCAGTGTTCAATTTTTAAATCAACTGCTCCAATTACAGTAATTGGACCATTTTTTAGTATATTGATATTTTCTTTCTCATAATCTTGCATAATTTGTTCATTTTCTATTGAATAGGATAAGGCACTAGACGGACAGGCTTCAATTGACTTGATTATTTCTTCTGTTGTTTCTGCATCTAAGTTAATCCAGTCTTGTGAACTCTCCGAGCTATAAATGGTCGGAAACTCTTTAACACATTGCGCACTTCCTGCACAAATAGAGCGATTAAAAGTTACGGTTACATCTTTTGAATTATAAACTTGAATAATCTCTTCATTTGATTTTTTTTCTGAAGTAAAATTATCTTTTAAGTGAGTTCCATCACAAGAAGGTTGGTTTTTAGATTTTCCACATCTGCAAATAAAAATGCTTTTTTCTAATGTAATGGGCAAAGTGTCATAAAATATTATATTTTTTAAAGTTTTATTACTTAAGTTTGAAATTTTCAAAGGGCCATTTTCTATAGGGATAATTGATAATTGATTCATATGTACTCCTTTTATATAATAAATAAGAACCTAAAACTTGTTATTCTAAAAACCAACAATAAAAGTCTACAATACTATTATTAATCGATTATTTCTTAAATATTATTGTATCCATAGATTGGTTTCCATACATATAAATGTTATGTAAGGATTCTCCAATATGATTATTTGAGGCACCAAAAGTTACAAATAAAGGTAAAAAATGCTCTTTTGAGGGATGATTCTTTTGTAAATTTGGAGCTTCTTTTTCATAATTTAATAAAGACTCAACATTG
>TARA_R110002033_G_scaffold171218_1_pt1 | contig 42486 bp, 35 predicted proteins | sample TARA_R110002033 | Tara Oceans TARA_R110002033 (sample SAMEA4397051) | marine metagenome | biome: Polar Biome; feature: [SRF] surface water layer (ENVO:00010504); material: water (ENVO:00002006), including particulate matter (ENVO:01000060) such as... | depth 5 m
AAGACCCCCAGTAATTGGAATGTCCAACTATTGGGGGTCAGTTCAAGCACCGATCCCCATGATACCAGTGACTCGAGTGAAGAAGAGTTTTTCAAATTCGAGAAGGTCATGATACAAAAAACATAACGACCTTATTGATAACACGAGAAAGCTTACTGATCGAATCCAGTAAGCTTTCATTCAATACAATCAAAGCCACCACTTTGGTTTATCCAGCCTTTTTGACTGCTAAAGTGTCATAAAAAACTCTTTAGTTTTTGATAATAACGGAAGCCGTTGTATTTTTGCGACTTGGATTCCCGACTTCGCGGGAATGACTAGAAAAGTAATTTGATAGTAAGTATGACGAGCCTATTCACAGGAAAATATTGGCTTCTCGCCTTAACAAGCGTTTGCCCCCTTTTGGAATACGACAATTACTACCTATTTCCTTCAGGCAATAAAAAAACCCGCTTCAAACGAAGCGGGTTTTTAGGTGTTTCTATTTATTCAGTTAAGACGTACTTAGCTGAATTATTCCCACTCAATCGTCGCCGGTGGCTTAGAGGAAACATCGTAAGTCACGCGTGAGATGTGTTCGATTTCGTTGATAATGCGACCAGAAACTGTTTCTAGCAATTCGTAAGGAAGGTGAGCCCAACGAGCTGTCATGAAGTCGATGGTTTCAACGGCACGAAGCGCAACCACGTATTCGTAACGACGACCATCACCCACTACGCCAACAGATTTGACTGGCAAAAAGACAGCGAAAGCTTGGCTTGTTTTATCGTACCAACCAGAGCGACGTAACTCTTCAATGAAGATAGCATCCGCACGACGAAGAATGTCTGCGTATTCTTTTTTCACTTCACCCAAGATACGAACACCAAGACCTGGCCCTGGGAACGGATGACGGTAAACCATGTCGTAAGGAAGACCTAGCTCTAGACCTAACTTACGCACTTCGTCTTTAAACAATTCACGAAGTGGCTCAACCAACTCCATTTTCATATCATCAGGTAGACCACCAACATTGTGGTGGGACTTGATAACATGAGCCTTGCCAGTTTTTGAAGCCGCAGATTCGATTACGTCAGGGTAAATCGTGCCCTGAGCAAGAAAATCAATGCCATCTAATTTAGATGACTCTTCATCGAAGATCTCGATAAAAGTATTACCAATGATCTTACGCTTTTTCTCAGGGTCGTTTTCGCCAGCTAACTTACCAAGGAACAAATCCTCTGCATCAACACGGATAACTTTCACACCCATGTTGTCAGCGAACATTTTCATTACTTGATCGCCTTCGTTTAAACGAAGCAAACCGTTGTCTACGAACACACACGTCAATTGATCGCCAATCGCTTTATGAAGCAGCGCTGCAACCACAGAAGAATCCACACCACCAGACAAGGCTAACAATACTTTACGATCACCAACTTGTTCTTGCATACGCTCGATAGCGTCTTGCGCAATGTTCGCAGGGGTCCACAAAGTATCACAACCACAAATATCCACGATAAAACGGGATAAAATACGGCCACCCTGTAGCGTATGAGTTACTTCTGGGTGAAATTGCACACCGTAAAATTTCTTCGCTTCATTCGCCATCGCCGCGATTGGACAGCTGTCAGTCGACGCCATCAAGGCGAAATCTTCTGGCATGGCAATAACTTTATCACCGTGACTCATCCAAACATCAAGCAAAGCAACACCATTATTGGCGATATGATCTTGAATACCGTCAAACAGCGAAGGACCTTTATGCTTTCGAATTTGTGCGTAACCAAACTCACGAATTTCAGAACCTTGAACTTTACCGCCCAACTGCTCTGCCATAGTTTGCATGCCGTAACAAATACCAAATACCGGCACGCCCAATGTAAATACTGCTTCTGGAGCACGAGGAGAACCTGGCTCAGGAACGGATTCAGGACCACCAGCAAGGATGATACCTTTTGGATTGAAGTCGATAACTTCTTGATTTTCCATATCAAAAGCACGAACTTCACAGTAAACACCGATTTCACGAACGCGACGCGCAATCAGCTGAGTATACTGAGAACCGAAATCAAGAATAAGAATTTTATGAGCGTGGATATCTTGCGACATTATTAGCCATTCCTTTCACTCTACTTAAGAGACAAATCTTTTCGTAGAAGTAATCAATAAATAGTAAGAGCAATAAATAAAGATGGGGCGTGTTGTACGCCCCATCTCAGTGTCAAATTATCTCGCGATTAACCGACGTGATAATTTGGCGCTTCTTTTGTAATCGTCACATCATGAACGTGACTTTCACGCATACCAGCACCCGTAATCTGAGAGAACTGAGTCTTAGTACGCATAGTTTCAATATCAGGTGATCCAGTGTAGCCCATAGAAGAACGAACACCACCCATCAACTGATGAACAACGGCTGCCATTGGGCCTTTTGATGGCACACGACCTTCAATACCTTCTGGAACCAATTTTTCAACACTGCTTGAATCTTGGAAGTAGCGATCGCTTGAACCCTGAGATTGAGACATCGCACCTAGCGAGCCCATGCCACGGTAAGCTTTAAATGAACGACCTTGGAAAAGTACCACTTCACCCGGCGCTTCATCCGTACCTGCAAGCAAGCCACCAACCATGATAACGCTCGCACCAGCTGCAATAGCTTTACTGATATCACCAGAAAAACGCACACCGCCGTCAGCGATAACGGGAATGCCACGAGCATTCATTACTTCAGCAACATTTGCCACCGCACTGATTTGTGGAACGCCCACACCAGCAACGATACGAGTTGTACAAATAGAACCTGGGCCGATACCTACTTTCACGCCATCAGCGCCTGCATCAGCAAGGGCAATCGCCGCATCCGCTGTCGCGATATTACCGCCGATAACTTGAATATGAGGGAAGTTTTCTTTTACCCAACGAACGCGATCAATAACGCCTTTAGAATGACCGTGAGCTGTATCAACAACAATGATATCAACACCAGCATCAGACAAAGCTTTTACTCGATCGCCAGTATCCGCGCCAGTACCAACAGCGGCACCAACACGTAAACGACCTTGATCATCTTTACATGCATTCGGGTAAGTCGTGGCTTTATTAAAATCGGTTACAGTAACCATGCCACGCAATTCAAATTGCTCATTCACAATCAACACTTTCTCAATGCGATTTTCATGTAGCAATTTGCGAATAGAACCAGATGATGCACCTTCAAGCGCTGTAACAAGGCGATCTTTTGGAGTCATAATGTCAGAGACTTTTTTATCGTAGTCTTTAACAAAGCGCACATCTCGACTTGTTACGATACCAACCAAATCAGAACCTTTAACAACAGGTACACTTGAGATGCTATTCGCGGCCGTCAAATCCATTAGCTCTTTAACGCTGGCTTCAGGATTGATGGTAACAAGATCACGAACAATGCCGCTTTCGAATTTTTTAACACGACGCACTTCACGAGCTTGCTCTTCAATGGTCAAGTTTTTGTGCACAATGCCTATGCCACCTTCTTGAGCCAGAGCAATCGCCATGCGATGTTCAGTAACGGTATCCATCGCTGAAGACGTAAGCGGAATATTTAACTCAATATCTTTAGTGATTTTCGTTTTGAGGCTAACATCCTTAGGAAGAACTTCGGAATAGCCGGGGATAAGCAATACGTCGTCAAACGTTAAAGCTTCTTGCACGATTCGTAACATAATGGGGAGTTTCCAATGCCAACAAGGGTGTTAAGATGGCAAGTAATTCTACTCCAATAGTTGCATTCGGTAAATCAAAACCACGAGAGATTGATGAAAAAATTTACAACTTCTGTGTCACAAGAAACGGCTTTTACCGTATCGCAGCTAAATAGACAGATACAACAACTACTTGAAGCCAGTTTACCGTGGATTCTTGTAGAAGGAGAAATATCCAATCTAGCCAAACCGAGTTCAGGACATTGGTATTTTTCTCTTAAAGATGACAAGGCACAAATTCGCTGCGCCATGTTTAAAGGCAAGAACGCGGCTGTACGCTTCAAACCCAAAGATGGTGATATGGTTCGTTTGCGTGCTCGCGTCACTTTTTATGGCCCAAGAGGCGACTGCCAACTCAGTGTCGAAGGCATGGAATCCGCAGGCGAAGGCGCATTACAACAAGCGTTTGAGCGATTAAAAAACAACTTACAAGCCGAAGGCCTGTTCGCACCTAAACACAAAAAACCACTACCAACAAAACCAGAACGTATCGCCATTATCACTTCACCGGTCGGCGCTGCGGTTCGAGATATGATTATTGCCTTTCGTCGACGTTTTCCGTTAACCGAACTAACGATTCTACCCTCTTTGGTACAAGGCCAAGATGCCGCCAAAAACATTCTAAGACAATTACAACGAGCCGATGGTAGTGGACACTTTGACGCTATTATCCTTGGTCGCGGTGGCGGTTCATTGGAGGATTTATGGAGTTTCAATGACGAAACATTGGCGCGTGCTATTTTCGCAGCCAATACGCCTATTGTTTCTGCAGTGGGTCATGAAACAGACTTTACCATTTCTGACTTTGTCGCCGATGTTCGCGCCGCCACACCAACAGCTGCAGCTGAATTGTTAAGCCCAGATCGCAATCAATTAATTAGACAAATAGAGCAGCAAGAGAAGCAACTCGTTCGACGCATGTCTCGCATTCTCGAACAATGCCAACAACAGCTCGACTTCATGACCAAACGTATTCGCCACCCAAAAGAGCGAATAGAGCAACAACAGAATCAACTTGAACAACTCAAACGCCGTTTGCAACAAAGCATGCAGCGCAAGGTGTTGGAGCAACAAACCCAAACCGCGAATTTGGCCCATCGACTTGAAAGAAACAGCCCGACTCGCCGTATCGATCAGGACAGACAAAAGCTAAAAGACATCGACGCTCGACTTGCTCGTGCATTAAGCAACACCCTAACCAACAAGCAAACCGCCTTTGCTCGTATTATCGACAAACTGAACCTAGTCAGCCCCCTTAATACCTTAGCTAGAGGTTACGCCATTGCCTCCAAAGACAAGCAAGTGATTCGTTCCATTAAGGACGTTAAAAAAGGTGATGCTATTTCGGTAAGAGTTCAGGATGGCATCATTTCGTGTGATGTAACCGATCGTTAACAGCCCTAAACCAATCAAGTACGATAATGTATCGTGCTTGATTGTACAGCCAAAATATTGGCTTCCTTCTTATAAGAATCTAATGCCAACGCGAAACATAAATCCCCAAAACTCCCTTTAAAAAAACGCCAACTATCCACCTTTGCCCCAAAACGGACGCCCTGAGCTTTCGAAAAAAAGCAAAGAAGTTTTAATAAATGAATAATTGTGCAAAATCTCATCATTCCCTAGTATCGATTGGAGAGTTACTAGCAAGATAAAAAATACAACGGAGCCACATTAAATGTCGGACACTTATAAGATGGAGAGCACTACAGCCTCCACAAAAAAACTAGCAGATAAAAAATTACTAAAGCTCATTGTTGCCTCCTCTATTGGCAACGCATTGGAATGGTTTGACTTAATCGTCTACGCCTTCTTTGCTCGTACTATTTCAAAATTGTTCTTCCCTACTGATAATGAAACGCTGTCACTTATGCTCGCGCTCTTCACTTTCGCGATGTCATATCTTATTCGCCCGATTGGCGCGATCGTTATCGGCAGCTACGCGGACAAAATCGGCCGCAAAGCTGCAATGCTACTAACGATTTGGCTAATGATGGCAGGAACCTTTTTGATTGCGGCAATGCCAACCTACGAAACCATCGGTTTACTAGCGCCGTTAGGGATTTTGCTTGCTCGATTGTTACAAGGTTTTTCTGCTGGCGGAGAGTTTGGTAGCGCCACTGCGATGCTGGTTGAACATCACCCAGAACGTAAAGGCTTTATCTCTAGCTTCATGTTTGCAAGCCAAGGGCTAAGCGGTTTATTAGGAGCAGGATTTGGCTTGTTGCTGACGACCACATTAACCACGGATCAGCTAGAAAGCTGGGGATGGCGCATTCCTTTCATCTTCGGTTTATTGATTGGTCCTGTGGGTTTATACATCCGCCGACACATTGAAGAGACGGGTGAATTTACCGCATCGAAAGAAGAGAAAGTGCCATTAGTAGAATTGTTTGCGAATAACAAACTCGGCATCCTGTTCAATATCGGCGCCATGATACTGTCTACATCAGTAACCTATTCAATTATTTTCATGCCAACTTATGCCACAAAATATCTAGGCTTAAGTAACTCCATTGGTTACGGCGGCACTCTAATCAGCTATACAGTGCTAATGTTATTAACACCATTTGTTGGGATTTTATCCGACCGTATTGGTCGCACTCGTTTAATGATCGCCGCAGGCGTACTTTTCTTCATTACGGTTTGGCCCGCCTTTTTCATATTGTCTCACCACCCGACATTAATCATGCTGGCCAGCGTTCTATTTTGGTTGAGCGTATTAAAATCCATGTATTTTGGTGGTTTGCCAGCACTGATGTCTGAAATGTTCCCTACTCGTGTTCGAGCTACGGGGATGGCGCTAAGCTACAACATCAGTACGACCTTGTTTGGTAGCTTCACTCCGTTCCTATTAGTCTGGACCATCAGCGCTACAGGTGATCAATTGGCTCCAAGTTATTACCTATTGCTGACCAGTTTGATCAGCTTGCTCGCCCTGTTTGGAATCCGTAGGCACTTCAAGATCAACTAATAAAAGAGCTTATATGACCATATCAAAACGCCGCTTTACGCGGCGTTTTTTTATCTTAAATTTTCATAAATGCCATCAAACTAAGAAGTTCACTCCCACTACAAATAGCAGCAAAGCAAATAGTCGTCTTAACATTATGGGATTCAAACGGTGTGCTAGTTGAGCACCAAAACGAGCAGAAAACATGCTCATCAAGGCGATACCTGCTAACGCAGGTAAATACACAAAACCGATACTGTTAGGTGGTAAATCTAAGTGATTCCAACCAATCACCATAAAGGAAATAGTGCCTGACAAAGCAATAGGTAATCCGCACGCCGCTGAGGTCGCTACCGCTTTTTTGATATCAATTCCCTTCCAAGATAAAAATGGCACCATCAAAGATCCACCACCAATGCCAAAGATTGCCGACACCCAACCAATGACTACGCCAGCCACAGACATCAGCGGTTTCGTTAAGCCTGAGCCTTGGCCTTTAGGGTGCCAATTCGCCGCCATTTGTAGTGACATCAGCAAGGAAAATACACCAATAATTTGCTGCAGATTCGCACCTGGGATATAAGACGCAGTCACGCCACCCAACGCGCTACCAAACAAAATCCCAGCGCTAAGCCAGATAACCATTCGCCATTCTACCGCGCCTTTTTTATGGTGCGCCATCACCGAATTAATCGATGTAAAGAAAATGGCACTGAGTGATGTTCCTACTGCAAGATGCGTCAAAATCTCAGTCGATATGCCTTGTAAGGTAAAACTAAATACCAGCACAGGCACAATAATCAGCCCACCGCCGATACCAAACAGTCCTGCCAATAGTCCAGAGCAGGAACCCAACACTAGGTACAAAAGAAAATCCATCATAGAGTTTATTCACAAAAAATTAGGTCATCATGGACCAATACAAAGAAAAACGGTGGCCTCATTGGGCCACCGTTTCAGACGTAAAAAAACCGCGCCATTATTCAGGCCAATGTTCACCTAGATCCCAAAGCAAACCAGCAGCAGCCAGAAGCCCTTGCTCCACTACGCTTTCAAGAAGATGCTCATCAGGCGCGTGCTGTTTACAGGATGGATAAGAATGTGGCATCCATACCGTAGGCAGCGCCAACACATCTGCGAAACAATGATTTGGAATAGTACCACCTAAATTAGGTAGAACGGTCACCGTTTGCTCTAACGAGGTTTCCATAGAACGCTTAACAAATCCAACCCAAGGATGAGTCGGGTCTAAACGCGTCGCACTGTAACCACCCTCAAAAATCACCTTAACATCACCTAAACCTTTCTCTTCTAAAAAGGTTGATAGGTTAGCAACCAGATTATGCCAGTCTGTTCCCGGCACAATACGCAAGTGACATACCGCTTCAGCAACATCAGGGATCGCACCAATAGGCTTTTGAATATCTCCTGCACCAAGAGCGATTACTTCGAGGGTATTACAACCAAACAATCGCTCGCCAGCGGTAAGCTCTTTCTCGCCCCATTGGTCATTCAATGTTGGATCACCAGCATAACCACCAACCGTTAATTCACGCATCATTTCAGCAGTCAAACCACTTGGCAAAGGCGCACGTAAGCACTCAGCAGTGATTCGCCCATCGGCTGTCGTCAAGCTAGAAAGAGCATGTTGTAAGCGAGTCACTGGATTAGTGATAACTCCCCCCCAGTTGCCAGAATGGCGTACACCGTTGCCGGTTTCACAACGCAAGCGAAACTGGCAAACGCCGCGAGAGCCTAAAAAAATAGTCGGCGTTTGAGCATTTAATCTAGGACCATCAGACGCTAAAAACAAATCAGCTTTTAACGATTCTTTTTGCTCGTGACAAAAAAGCTCTAACCCTTTAGAGCCAACTTCTTCACTCATCTCGAATAAGATCTTAACGTTGTAACCCAGTTTCCCCTCACGAGCGTTTAATACCGATTCTAGCGCTAGCAGGTTAATCGTGTGCTGCCCTTTGTTATCTGCGGTACCACGGCCAAAGATTTTCTCGCCAATCTGAGACAATTCCCAAGGATGAGTACCTTCTTGCCATAATTCAGCTTGCCCATTAGTGACATCACCATGACCATAAGTTAATAGTGTCGGTAAAGATTCACCTTCAATGCGTTTTGCAATTAATAACGGCGGGCAAGACGCCATCGGATTTGCAAATATCTCACATTCAAAACCCAGCTTAACTAACGTTGGCTGAATTTCATCGGTTAGATACTTCATTAGTTCAGCACTGGCGCTTGGGTTTTGACTTTCACTAGCAAACGCCACGCGACGCGTTAGAGTTTCGATAAACTGACCGTTTTTAATGGTCGAAACGGCCTGTTGTAAGGCTGCTTGACGGCCACTTTGGCTCGTTGCTTGGGACATGATCTCTCCAAAATACGCGAATTTATTATGGCATTTAGCTTAAGATGTAATAAGCTTTACAACAATTATCAATTACACAATAAAACCTTCTATAAAATAGAAAGCTTATGAATGATATCTCGTTAAAATACTTTCATGCTGTTGCGAAAACAGGCTCTTTGTCTGCCGCTTCGGAAGAACTCCACGTCGCGGTTTCGGCTATCAGTCGACAAATAACCCAGTTAGAGGAAAAACTGCAGCTTACCTTGTTCGAACGCAAAGCCAGAGGCATGTCTCTAACGCCAGCAGGCGATATTCTTTATACCTATTCGCTACGTAATACGTTGGAATTTAAAAACGTGATGTCGGAAATGAAAGGCATCAGTAATATCCAGCAGCAATCTATCGCTCTGGCTTGCCCGGAAGGCATGGCTTGGGACTTTCTCCCGCATGTAATCGCAAAATTCCGCTTGGAATACCCAAGTGCTCGCTTTTCACTACAAGTTGTCGACTCAAGCAGAGCAACTCAACTGGTTAGAGAAGGCCGAGTAGATGCTGCGTTTACCTTCAATTTGCAACCTGAGCAAGGCGTTGAAGTGTCGCTGCAAGTGCCTTCTCCGATCGTCGCCTTATTATCCAAAAATCACCCGCTAGCCAGCCAGCAAGACATTAGCGTAAGGGATTTAACCGAATACCCTATTGCCACATCCGGATCAGGAACAACACTCAGTTACTTATTTGATATAGCTTGTCATATTGAAGGTGTACAAATCATCCCCGCCTTGTCTAGCGACTCTGCTGGTTCTATTTATACGTTTGCGAGCGAAAGTGAAAACGCCATCGCCCTTTGTGGGGAGTTAACGGTTGCGAGACGGGCAAAACGAGATGGTCTAGTTATACGGCCAATGCGCGAACCGTCGCTAGCTCAGCGCAGCCTGCAGGTGCAAATTATGTCGAGAAGAAAGTTACCCGTTATCGTAAGGTATTTTTTAACTTACCTCACCGAGTCACTTAACAACCAAGGCTAGCGCCACGCATAAGTAAATTGGAACCAAACCTAATCAACTAGGCTTGGTTCCAATCATTAGCTTGCATCACGTTACTTTGAACAGCTCTACTTTATCTTTCAAATGTCTCATTTCATCGCCAATGGCATTAGTTGCCGCTCGACTTTGATGGAACAATTCTACTGTCTGCTCACTTTGTGCAGCCAACATAGAGAGATGCTGGTTGATATCCTCAACGGAAGCATTCTGGATTCCGGCACGTTCAGCCACTTGCTCGTTCATATCAAACAATTGCTGCAAGAATGCATCAAGCGCGATGACTTTTTCTGATACCAATTTTTGGCTGCCTAACGTCTGAATGCTTTTTTCACACGCCACATCCATTTGTGAGGTGACTTGAGTCGATGCGGCTCGCAACTGCGAAATAATGCTTTGAATTTCATTAGTCGATTCGCTCGTACGCTGGGAAAGCATGCGAACCTCATCAGATACAACGGCGAAGCCTCGGCCATGTTCGCCAGCACGAGCGGCTTCTATAGCAGCATTTAGAGCTAATAAATTAGTTTGTTCTGAAATGGAACTAATAACATTCAGTACCGAAACAATCTTCTCAATATTTCCGTTTAGCTCAGTTAGGCTCGTTTTGCTTTGCATCATATCGACTTCTAAAGCTTCTAAGAAAACTAAGCTACTCTGAACTTCTTTGTTGGCTTGCTGAAGTTCGGCATTACTCAGATCCGACATTTCTCCCGCTCTTGTTGCCAAATCTTTTACCTGAGCGCTTTGCTCAGTAATATCTTGAGTAGAGATAAAGATCTGCTCTACCGATTGCTTCTCCGCCTCAGAGGCCTGGGAAAGCTCATCCACTTGCTGATTCAAGCCTTCAATCGCGCTATCAGTTGTCTTAACCGCATCATTCACGGTAATCAGAGAGCCTTTTAATGTCAGTAGCAAAGAGTTAATAGCATCGGCTAATGCACCTATTTCAGCCTTATCAGAGCTCTTAATTTGATAGTTGAGATCCAAATTATCCGATACATAACGAACGTCCTTGCCAATAGCGACAATAGGACGAGTCAGAGAGCCAATCACGAAATGAAGAATGAGCAGAGAAATTAAAATAAAAACGATAGAGTAGAGAAACGCGTTCTGTAACTGCGTATAAATCGGCGTCATAATTTGCTGTTTTGGCACGGCTAGCATGATAAATCTATCTAACACTGGTACCCACAATGAGCCAAGGTAATAAACCTGCCCATTAATCGTTATATCATCAATGACAACGTCGGTTTTATTGTTAAGCAAGCTAGAAATATGGCTTTTATCGACAATCTCCATAAATGCAGAATCACCTTTTGCTTGAATCAAGCCATCACTTGTTACCAACATGGCACGACCTTGCTGACCAACATTTAGCTTCTTAATCATATTAATAAGCTTATCGGCTTTAATCCCTAAGCCCGCTACCGAAAAAGGTTTATTGGTATTCGGATCCACAGCATCACTACGATAGTTAATAAACAGCATTTGATGCTCGTACTGTAAATTTAGCTCATAATCGTGACCTGTGGCCAAAAAATTCGGATAGAACTCTTTGTAGGGATAGTCTTTTAACAAGGTTTTAAAAAACGCTTTTTCATAACCAAAATATTCCAGCCCATTTTCACCATTTAAAACATAAAAGGTCGAATCACTCCCCGCGATTTCCTTAACGGATTTCAGTTTGTTTTCGATGAAAGAAAGCTGATTATCAGCTGCACCATTACGAACCCAATCTTCAACGAAGTTGTCGTTTGTCATGAGATGAGAGGCTGTAATTAAAGGAGTGATTTCTGTACTGATTTGCGAGGCTAGATTACTGAGATGGGTTGGTAAAACTTCTTTTTTTAACTGCTCTAGCTCTGTGTCCAGTGTCGAAAGAGCCTGAGTACTGACTGAGACAACTGTGCTGGCAACAAGCAACACAGCAAGAACAGAGAACATGCGATTTCTAATGGATAGACTTTGCCACTTCATAATAACGTCCTTATTATTCATTCTTATTGTAAAGTTATCGTCAAATACTACACCTCAGTTAATGACAAAAACAAAACAATTTTCTTACTATAAATAACAAAGCTATTAATAATCGAAAACATTGACAGTCATCAAGAAAAACAAAATTCATCTTTGAGGCCTCACAAGCCATATCTCTCAATTTTTTTAATCAGCCCTTGCCGAGAAATACCCAGTTGTTTGGCGGCTTGGGTGCGGTTGCCTTGGCTTTTTTCTAAGGCTTGGTTAATTAATCGAATTTCAAGGTCTCGAACTTGTTCATCTAATGAGGCGTCGCTCGTTGGTAAGATTGCCATAGTTTGACGAACAGGTTCGCCACTTGGATATAACAGCTGGATATCTTCCATGGTGATTCGACCTTGTGGACAAATAGATGCGACGCTTTCTAGGGCGTTTTTCAACTCACGCACGTTACCCGGCCATGACTGATCTCGGAACCATTGCACAGCTTCCGGACTGAGTTGTAATTGTTTAGCTTGCTGACTTTGCAAACGCTGTAGAAATGACTGTAGCAATACGGGGACGTCTTCTAGCCGTTCAGCAAGGGATTGCGTTTCAATGTTCACGCCCTTAATTCGATAATACAGATCTTCTCGGAAGCTACCTTCTCGGACTTTTTCAAGTAAGTCTGCATTGGTCGCAGAGATCACTCGAATGTCGATGTGCTTCTGCTCTCGTCCTCCCACAGGAAAGAAGGTGCCCTCTTGCAGCACTCGCAGCAGTTTCACCTGCATCGCCAACGGCATTTCGCCGATTTCATCCAAGAACAAGGTGCCGCCATCGGCTAAACTTAATAGACCAATTTTGTCTTTTTCCGCCCCAGTAAAAGCGCCTTTCACGTAACCAAACAACTCGCTTTCCAATAAATCCGCAGGAATAGCGCCGCAATGCACAGAAACAAACGGCTTGGCAGCGCGATGACTCAAGTCGTGCAAGGTGCGTGAAATGACTTCTTTACCCGTACCCGATGGGCCAGTAACCAAGACGCGCACATCGGTCGGTGCAATTCGCTCCATCAGCGCCCTGACCTTTTGCGAACTCATCGAATGACCGATATACGCAGACGCACCTTGGGAAGAATTACTAACTTGCTTTAGCTGAGTTAATTCTCGCTCTAAGGTGGTTTTGGTGATGGCTCGGCGCACCACAACCGCTAACATATCTGGATCAATCGGCTTAGCAATAAAATCCCATGCGCCAAGTTCAATGGCTTTAAGTGCCAAATCCCGATCCGCATGACCAGTAATAATAATCACCGGACGACCAGCAAAATCGTCCATAGCATCCAAGGTTACTTGCGGGTCAAAATGCGGCGGCATGGACAAGTCTAATAACACCAAATCCGCATCAAACGACGCCAACGCTTTTCGCGCTTCGTCTAGGCTACCTGCTGTTTTGACATGGTAATCTTGATTCGCTAACCAGCGGCTAGCCAATTCACGAAAAGCTGGTTCGTCGTCAACTAGTAATATTTTATTTTGTGTCATGAAATTCTCTATTTGAAATCGCAGCGCCAGAAAAGTGGCGAGGTAAAATAAGCTCGAAGGTCACTGGCCAAGCCGAATCAGACAGATGTCTAATCTTTCCGTCATGAGCATCGACAATACGACGCACAATCGCTAAACCAAGACCACTGCCGCCTGCTCGCTTAGTCACAAATGGTTGGAACAAAGCCTCACCTTGCAGACTTGAGTCGATTGCTGGCCCGTTGTTATGCACTTGGATGACTATCTGTTGATCTTGTTCTTTGGCTTCAATGGATAACTTTCCATCTGGCATATTGCGCAAAAAAGATACGGCGTTATCGATCAGATTAATAAACACCTGTTGTAATCGTTGTGGGTCTGCATCCAGTTCTATCGTTTCATCGATATCAAGTTCAAACGCCACGCCTTCTAGCTGAGCTTGCGCCAGAATACTCGCTATTAAAGATCGCAACGGCGTGGCGACAACTTGCAAAGTCAAGCCACCGGAATACACCAACATATCACTCACCAAACGATCCGCACGTTTTAGCTGAGTCTGAATATGCTGACGCGTCTCGGCTGGTGCGTCATAGGCGGCCATAGAAATAATGTTCAGAGGATTACGCAACTCGTGAGCCATCGCCGCAGACAAACTGCCCAGTTCGACCAGATGCTGTTCGTCCATGCGTTTTCGTTCCGCCACCGCCAAGGCCAACGACCTTTCAAGCAAACCACAGCTGGTCGAAAACAAGGAAGCAAACACTTCCGCTGTTAAACGCATACCAGGACTGGCATCTTCCCAACCGATCAAAACAAAGTGCCAATCAGAATCTGATCGAGATACTCGAATTGCCAAAGCGTCATTCTGTTCCTTAACGGGATAAGCAGAACTTTTCAGTTGTATTGCCACGCTACGTCTAATTTGTAGCGAAAGTAAGCGTTCACCAATAGCAATCAGTTGCGGCCAATCTTGCGCTTCTTTTAATTGCGTTGACCACGTATCCAACACAGCTTCATTCAAGGAGGCTCCGGGATAAATAAGACGTGACACCAAGCGACTCAGAGGCTGATAAATGACAGCTGCGACGACCAAGATAAACAAGGAATACAACCAAAGCTGCCAACTGGGAACATTTGCTAACGCCTGTAAACCTATGCGTCCAGACACAACGCTGATCACCGCGATGACACAGAGAATCACCAGCATCATGGCAACCCAAAGTAAGGCCCGATTGGCGAACGCATTCACCGATAAAATCTGATAGCGCACCACCGCGTAGACCAACAACAGCAAATAAGTTGGCAGCAGCAACATAGGGTAAGGAAACCAACTTATGCCAAATGAGGGAAATACAAAGCTGGTCGCCAACAACAAGCCCCAAGCTCCAACACCAAACATGGCGAGAATGGAGCGTTTCTTGTTACCAGAATGTCGATACCAACCAAATAACAGCACGCCATGAGCCAGCATGCCGATCAACACTGTATAGGCGAGGTTCCATGTCCCTGCCTCGGTAAAGATAAAAAATGAACGCGTGTCGAGCGTACTGATAGCATCGCCCGCACCAATCCACCAGCTCTGTAAAACCACCGCAAAACTGGTCAGATAAAACCAAGGTACCGCTTGATATAAGCGTTCTAGCATCGGCTCTTTAACCGAGCCAGAGTTCACAAAACGAATCGCAAAGTGTAAGAAGAAGGTCGGCATAAACGGGTTAGCAAGAATGATATGAATACCAATTTGCTCGTAGCCTTGGAACAAAACCACATGCCCGAAGCACCAAATCGCCATCATGATGGCGAAACCTGCCAAGGCTTGCAGATCACTTTGCTTTCTCGCTCGCCACAATAACCAAACAGCTACCAATACGCCGCACACGCTCGTCACCAGCATGGCAACTTCAAACATCAATGAAAGCGTCAAAATCGTAAACCTCGTTTACACCTAAAAGTGAGAAAATCGTAAACCTTTTTTACACCTCAAGCAAAGATATAATTTTTCCCTTTAAAATCAAATATATAAATCCCATTAATAGTTGGCCTGTCCTTTGCTCTACTAAAAGCAATCTTTGATCCATATCAAACTATTATCAACTTATAGGACAAGCATCATGAATACTGGCTTTTTAATGACCGAAATCATCGCGCTTTTTAGCATTGTAGGCTTAGCGCTACTACCTCTGGCTTTGCAGCAAATGCGTACGCTAAGAGTTAAGAGAAACGCCTAACCTTATCTATATCTCTTAACGCTTATTGATACCCAAGGGAGCCATTATGGACCTCGACGTCGCCATCTTATCTCGCATACAGTTTGCTTTTACTGTGAGCTTTCACATCATTTTCCCCAGCATCACCATTGGTTTGGCGACGCTGATTGCCATTTGGGAAGGCTTATGGCTTAAAACACACAACCCTTACTATTTGCAGCTAGCCAAGTTTTGGATCAAACCCTTTGCGATTACATTCGGCATGGGCGTAGTCTCAGGCATCGTCTTGTCCTATGAATTTGGTACCAACTTCTCCAAATTCTCGGAGATTACCGGCGCGGTGCTTGGGCCATTGATGGCCTACGAAGTACTGACCGCTTTCTTTATGGAAGCCGGTTTTCTTGGCGTCATGCTGTTCGGTTGGCAACGTGTTGGTCGCAAGCTGCATTTCTTCGCGACGCTCACCGTTATGATAGGTACTTGGATTTCAGCGTTTTGGATCATTGTGGCTAACTCTTGGATGCAAACACCAACAGGCTACAAGATCATTGATGGTAAGTTTGAAGTCGAAAGCTGGATGGAAGTGATCTTCAACCCATCTATGCCGTATCGCCTTACTCACATGGTAGTTGCGTCATTAATTACCGCGACTTTCGTGGTCGCTGGTATCAGCGCTTATTACTTATTGAAAAAGAAAAACATTCCTTTTGCGAAAAAAGGCTTGTCCATGTGCATGTGGTTTGCCTTGGTGCTAACACCACTACAAGCATGGATCGGTGATATGCACGGTTTAAACGTAAGAGAACATCAGCCAACTAAATTGGCGGCGATGGAAGGCATTTGGCCAGCGGAAGAAGAAAACGTTCCGTTATTGTTATTCGCTATGCCGAATATGCAAACCGAGTCGAACGATTATGAAGTCGGTATTCCAAACCTAGGTAGCTTGATCCTGACTCACTCTTGGGATGGCGCTGTGCAAGGCTTAAAAGCCGTACCACCAGAAAACAGACCGAATGTACCGTTAGTGTTTTGGTCTTTCCGTGTCATGGTGGGTATTGGATTTGGCATGATGGGTATCGCGGCACTAGCGCTCTTGTTACGCCGTAAAGGCCGCCTATATGAAAACAAAGCCTTCCTGTCTCTCGTAACATTATTTACACCTATGGGTGTCATTGCAGTACTGGCAGGTTGGTATGTGGTCGAAATCGGTCGTCAGCCTTGGATTGTCTACAACCTTGTTAGAACATCCGAGATTGTATCGCCACTTCCTCCAGAACGTGTGCTGTTTACCTTAACCATGTTTGTCATCATTTACAGTCTGCTGATCGGTGTTTATCTCTACTTCATGCGTAAGCTGATTAAGAAAGGACCGCCATCAATGGAAACACTAGAGCAGCAACTTATTGGTATGAAAGCGCCGGGCTATGCATTGGCTTGGGTGAAGTCGCTGAAAACGAAAGAACAGCATTCGACAGAACCGAAAGCAAAATATCAACCAACAATAGAACAAGGAGATAAATGATGGATTTGGCTCTTTTCTACTTCCTTGTCTTAGGCTTTGCCATTTTTATGTACGTGTTACTCGATGGCTTCGACCTAGGGATTGGCATTCTCTACCCTTGGTTTAACCAAGAAGGCGAGCGTGACCATTTAATGCGTTCTATTTCACACGTTTGGGATGGCAACGAAACCTGGTTGGTCTTTGGTGGTGTGGTGTTGTTTGCGGCGTTTCCAGCCGCTTATGCTGGTATTACCTCAACCTTTTATCTGCCTATCATGCTGATGCTGTTTGCTTTGATCTTTCGTGGCGTGGCGTTCGAGTATCGCTTTAAGTCCGATACCTCTCGACCTTATTGGGATTTCGCTTTTAGCGCAGGCTCTGCTATCGCGGCATTTTGCCAAGGAATGTTGCTAGGCTCAATCGTTCAAGGAGTTCCAGTCGGTGTCGACAGCTTATCCAGCCTACATTGGCTAACGCCTTTTTCTATATTAACTGGCTTTGCCGTAATGGCTGGTTATGCTCTATTAGCCGCTTGTTATTTGTTTATGAAAAGTCGTGGGCGTATTCAAGATCACGCAGCTAAGTTAGGCAAACGCCTCTTGCTGATCACCATTTTAGCCATGGTAATAGTGAGCTTGTGGACAGTGGCAAATCAAGTAGACATTCGTCAGCGTTGGTTCTCTGGCTTAAATTTCTTATGGTTATCGCCCTTACCTATTATCACCTTGGTGGTCGCGGTTTTGGCCTGGAGAGATCTAAACAGTCACGCTACAGGAACCGTTCATCATGAAGGTCGACCTTTTTGGTATGCTGCAACGCTGTTCTTACTGGGCTTCGCAGGTCTTGTTGTCGGTTTGTTTCCATATCTGATACCAAGACAATTAACCTTTATGGAAGCCGCATCGCCAGACAGCAGCTTACTCTTCTTGCTACCAGGTATATGCATCTTCGTGCCCTTGATTTGTGCTTATACCTTATGGGGCTACCGCGTTTTTGCTGGCAAGGTAGAAGACTATCAGGAGGGGTACTAATGCCATTCAAAAGCCTGAAAGAAAAAGCCGCCAAACTTAAGTCTTGGCAATGGTTTTTGCTCTTATACGGCGTCGGTTTTGTTGCAGTATTAACCGCGTCTTACGGCATTAAGCTGCTGATGACTGGGTTGCCTTAAAAAGGCGTAGTTACCAAGAAAATTGATTAAAAGAAGCGCATATTTCATTTATAGAAATATGCGCTTTTTTAGTATTGGTTGTTTAGTATCCTAGACTATTAAGCTTCAGCTTTCATGGTATTGGGCTTTGTTTGAATGCTTGCTTTGAACAGTAATCCAGCAAATAACACAATACCGATAACGCGAGCGCCCAACACAGCAATAGACGTGTCCGTTGCCGCTGCAGGCCAAGCAATTAATACCGCTGCGACCACATAGGCCAAACGAGTAGGCCAAGATAAGTTCTCACGTAACCAGCCAGAAAAGCCGATACTCATTGATGAGGTTGCCAAGGTTGCAAACGAGATCGCTGCGATGACACTAGCAGTTGTTCCGATCAACAAAACCCCCGGCATAGTGACGAACAAGAACGGCACTAAGAGTTTTACAAAACCCAAACGCATAGACTCAATCGCCGTCTCATTAGGATCAGCTCCTGAAATAGTAGAAGCAGCGTAAGCAGCCAATGCGACAGGAGGAGTAATAGCTGACACCAAACCAAAGTAGAAAATGAACATATGCGCAGACAAGGTTTCCATACCTAACTGAGTCATCGCCGGAGCAACCAATACCGCGAGCAATAAATACGCTGCCGATGTCGGTAATCCCATTCCTAAGACAAAAGACGCCAACGCAGTGAGCAACAAGACAGCCCACAAATTGCCGTCGCCTAGTTCAATGATCAAACCTGACAACATCAAGCCCATACCGGTAAGATTCAATATCCCGATAATCACGCCTGCCGCCGCCACGGCAGCAACGATTGGTAAAGTTGAAGACAATGTCTCTTTACAAGCAGCTATAATATCTAGCGCATTTATACGAGTGGCTTTTTTCCAAGGACAAACTAGCAAACCAGCTAGAATCCCCATAACGGCTGCTTGAGTTGGTGACTTACCTGAGATCATCAGGCCGATCAAAACCACCAATGGAAGCAGAAGATAGCTCTTCGTTCTCAGAGTTCTTAGTAACAACTGTAAGCCGGCTTCTGTGTCCCTTGCTAAGTTAAGGCGTCCTGCCTCAAGGCGAACCGAAATCATCAAGGCTAAAATATACAAAAGCGCGGGAACCAAGGCCGCCATTGCAACTTCAGCATAAGGAATCCCAATCATTTCCGCCATCAAGAAAGCAGCTGCGCCCATAACCGGCGGCATAATTTGTCCAGCCGAAGACGCGGCGGCTTCAATCGCACCAGCCAATTTTGCGCTGTAACCCACACGTTTCATCAATGGAATGGTAAAGGTACCTGTGGTCACCACGTTTGCGACGGCACTACCGTTAAGCGAACCAAGCAATGCACTAGACAAAGCAGCAGACAATCCAGGACCACCTTGCACACGCCCCGTCAAACCACGGGCTAAATCAACAAAAACTTCCCCCGTTCCAATCTTAGTTAAGATGGCACCAAACAAACCGAATAGGAAAATATATTCAACGGCGACGCCCATGGGCACACCATAAACCCCTTCAGTCGATAACATCAGGGTTGAGGTAAAACGACTAATGTCATAACCGCCGTGACCATATTTACCGGGGATCAAATAGCCAAAATACGCATAAAGGAAAGCGAGGGTCATTAAGGTAATCAATGCCCAGCCTACCGCGATACGAACAAAAACAAACACCACAACAATTAGAGCAATAAAGATCAACCTATCTTGCTCTACCGACATAGCACCACGCATGACAATATCAATGTAGTAATGCCACAAATAAGGTCCAGGAATTAACGCCAAGAGAGCCAATAGATAAAACGCTCCACGACCCGCAACACTTTTGTATCTCAACGCATAAAACAGCATGGCAGCCGCTGCAACTAAAGAGAAAAACGACGATCTCAATAGCAACGCGGTAATGCCACCATAATACGCGCCATAAAGTACAAGACCGGCGATTCCAGCGGCGATCACACTAAACAATAAAGAGACTGCTAGACGTTCCTTGCCACCAGCGAATTTTGATTCAAGGAGCAAGCTTTGAAAGCCATTGCTGGAACCTGAGTTCAACATAATGACGCTCCTATTTTCCGTTTACTTCGTCATAATATTTTTTCGCACCTGGGTGCAAAGCAATAGGAGTACGTTTCGCCGTTTCTAACGAAATTGCTTTTGCCTGCGGGTGAATTTGACCTAGTTCATCTAGATGAGAAAAAATAGTTTTGGTGATGTTATAAATTTTGCTCTGATCTTCTTTACCGCTCGTAAACAAAATAGCTGGATCGTTAATCATCAAGACTTGTTTGCTCTGATCAGGATAAGTGCCTGCTGGCAAAGAGAAAGCTTGGTAGAAAGGATACTTCTGAATCAAACTATCTAGTTTTTCAATACTGGCAGACAAAAGCTTCATATCTGTCTGTGAATCTAGGTCAATCAAAGAAGAAGTTGGTGCACCAGCCAAAACCACTGTAGCGTCAACTTGACCGTTCACCAGTGCTTTTACACCTTCATTGTATGAAAGAAAACGTGGTGTGATATCGTCAAAGACACCGTATTCTTGCAACAAGCGAGTTGCTAATACAGCAGCATTACTGCCTGGAGGTCCCATGCTGACACGCTTGCCTTTTAACTGTTCAAAAGAGTCAACTCCATTTCCGGAAATCGTCGCCACCTGTAATACGGCTGGATATAAATAGGCAATACCGGCAACATCCAATGGTCCACTTACTTTAAATGGGCCTTCGCCATTCTTAGCTTCAAACAGTGTAGAAGATGATGAAAGGCCAAGCGTCATTTGACCCGCTGCAACTCGGTGATTGTTTTCAACGGACGCACCAGTTACTTCAGCTCGTGCCGTGGTATTTTCCATATATTTGTTAAGTGTTTCAGAAATGCCCGCGCCAATCACATAAAATAAACCACCAGTTCCGCCGGTACCAATGGATACGCGCTCAGCAGCTTGTAAAGGGCTATTTACTAAGGTCGCACACAAAGCGCTCGCTATAAGCAGTTTTTTAAACATAGTATTCTCCAACTTATTTTTGTTTTGTTATTGCCTAGAACACTTTAGCGAGGAAACCTTTCATGAACCTTTCATGGGCCTTTAATAACCCATAAAAATTAAATCTACGGTAATGCCGAAGAATCGTTAGGAACAGTAAACATAGCATTATCCCACTCATGATAAATGAGCTGTTTTTTGGCATCATCTGTTTGAATCAGTAGTTCAAGGCCTAGAGGAATTGGGCGAAAAATCCCATGCGGTAACTTACTCAACTCATCACGACTATATGGACCTTTTACCTTGGTACTAATTGGCGTAATCCCAGATTGATTCGCAAGAATATGCTGCCCTTCAGGGGACAATAAAAGATCGATAAAACGCTTCGCTAATGTCGGCTGTTGAGCATCACGAGGAATAAACGCCGTGCGCATAATGATTGTCGTATAATCCGTCGGCATGATGGTTTTTATCCATGCATACTTTTGTGACCACTGATATGAATAAGCACCAACAAGATTATAGGCGATAAATATCTGACCTTTTAATAGCGCATTAAGCATCGACGAAGTATCTGTATAAAGCCGAGCTTGATGCGTACCAAAAGCTTCTAATAACCGCCCATAACTGCGAGATTGTTGTCCATCATAGGCCCATGCCAAATAGCCTAAACCTGACTGCTGAATATCAAATAAGCCAATTTTGTCGTCTAAAAGGTGATTCTTACTGCGGATCAAATTCAATAACTGCTCGCGACTCAGCGGCAAAGCCTCTCCAGCCAAAATATCGCTATTTAGCGCCGTTACGATAGGTTCGTAGGTAAACCCAAACAGCTCATTTCGCCAATGTGAATCCTTGGGGACATTACTAAGCTCTGGCGAATCATAAGCCAATGCGTAACCATCGTTCGCCAATTTAAATTGAAGGTCCATCGCAGGACTAAGCATCACATCCGGCCTAACATTAGGCTGCGAGATAAATTGCTCGTATAAATGACGAGTATTCGATTCGGTGTAATGAATTGCTACATTTGGGTATTTTTCTTGATAAGCCTTAAACAAAGGCGAGATCGCCTGATGATTTATAGCGCCATAAATAGCCAGTACATCTTCTTGATACTTTGGCTGTTTATTCAAACTTGGAAAAGTAATATATGTAGTTTGTTGCGCCGCATCAGCGAATACCATACGACTAACCAAGATTAAACAAAGTCCCAGCACGTAACTAACTTTCATAAGAAAGTCCTTTTCGTTGGGGAAAAATAACTTCCACAATCAATCCGGTTGGCTGGTTGTCTTTTAAATGGAATCTGGCGTCATGATGCTCTGCGACTTCTTTGGCAATGGATAAACCAATCCCAGAACCAGAGGCAAAGTTGTCTGGACTACGATAAAAATACTCAAAAATATGCTCTTTATCCTGGTCAGGAACGCCAATACCTTGATCTCGAATTTGCAACACTACTGAAGTCTCAGATAGCTCATCCATCACCATTAGCTCAACTTCAACAACGCTGCCTTTCGGACTGTATTTAATGGCATTTTCAATGATATTTTGCAGCATCTGCTTTAGCGCGAATTCATCACCGTTAATAGTAACTTGGATGTCTCCTAAATATTCAATTTCAACCTGTTGTTCTAGTGCCCAAACCACCAGCTCGCGACAAGTCTCTTTGGTCACATGATCCAAAGACACCGGACTAAAAGGATGACTCTGATAACGATGTGTCAACGTAGCGCGACTAAGAAGTTGGTTGACAGTGTTGGTCAATACATTACTGCTTTCTAAAATATGTTGTAGTTGCTTTTGACGTAACACTTCATCGGTTTCATCTAGAGCGTTTTGCGCCTGTGAATTCAGACCAGCCAAGGGTGTTCGTATCTGATGGGCGGCTTCTGCCGTGAAGCGTTTTAAACGGCTTAATGTATTATCCAACTGAGCCATAAAGTAATTAATACTCTTTAATAAAGGCGCTATTTCGCTGGGTACATTGGCTTCTAAAGGCGATAATTCTTGAGGGGAACGTTCGGTTATGGCTTGCTTGATCGCTTGTAAAGGCTGCAATACCCGCCAAATAACAAAGAGTAGTAAGAGCAAGGTAATAAAGAAAAATAAGGTAACAAACTGCAATGCCATTTGGCTGATTTCAGTCGCGGCTGCGCGTCGTGCGTCCAATGTTTGCCCGACAATAATAAAAACATCGTTCACACTATCCGCTTCTAGCAAGCGTTTTCCCAACGCAACAAAACGCACAGTCTCACCGCGATACATGGCTTCATAATAAATAGGAATAAACTTTTCTTTCTCGCTGGATTGCTGAAGTAACTGGGTAAACGGAATATTGGGAAGATCTTTATAACCTGTCAGCACCTGATATTGTCCATTCATAATAGAGTAGAAGGCACGATCAGAGGTAGACAACGCCAAGGTTTCAAAAGCGGAAACGGGTAAATCGATAAAAAACTGCGAATCCAAAATATTAATGTTTTCGGCCATCTGTAAAGCTGAACCATATAAAAGTCGGTCATAAGACTCTTTTGCAGCTCTATTCGCGTAGATATGTGCGCTCCAAAGAGCCACAACATTAATGACGATCAGCACCGTCGCAACCATTAGGATCAATTGCCGACGAATCGACGTGGTCGCCTTAGCCATGATGTTTTTCCAACAAATAACCAAGACCACGAATGGTTCTGATATTGATATCACTGTCTTGCAGGGATTTCCGTAGGCGTGCTACGTAGATTTCAATCACACTTGAGTTTGGATTTTCATTAAAGTTATAAATATGTTCGATCAATGCCTCTTTGCTTAAAACCCGCCCAGTGTGACTGATAAACACCTCTAATAAACGAAACTCTCGTTGTTTTAGGTCAATTAGATTACCGTCAACGGTTACCGAACATGCTTGAAGATCTAAACTGACATTGCCATATTCTATGGTGTTTTGCGCTTGTCCTTGGCTACGACGCAGTAAGGCACGACAACGAGCCTCAAGCTCTCCAAAGTCCACTGGCTTAGTCATATAGTCATCTGCACCTAAATCCAATAACTCAATGCGATCTTTAATTCCGTCACGTGCAGTTAGCACAATCACAGGCGTATTAGAGTGTTTTTTTCGCAGAGTTTGTAAAATTTGATTGCCTGTCATATCCGGCAAATTTAGATCTAGTAGCATGAGATCGTATTCTTGCAAGGCCAACATCTGATTTGCCTGTAAACCGGTCTGAGCAAGATCAAGACCATGCCCCATTCGACTGATTCTTTGGCTAATGGCTTCGCCTAAAATACGGTCATCTTCCACTACTAAAATACGCATGATACTGATGCTCTTGTGACGTCTTTATTTTTATAAGGCAAATTGAATGTGTGTGATATTCAGTTTCTTACTCGGAACTTTGTCAATTTAGCCTATATTCCGGCGTGAAAGAATGGGCTATCTCTTCTATCAATACATGAAATGGAAAATGAATACGGAGCCTTTTGCAATTAAAGGGACCATTCTCGGTCTGTGTCCTTCATTCTTTTGTTATCTGTCCATGTGCAAACTTATCGAAAACACGTAAAGTGATTGGCTTATTTTTCGCCTCACTATTGTACGGTTAAGGACTCAACATGATTCGCAAAGATATGTTTTTGGCGCTGATTATTATCGTCGCATGGGGCTTTAACTTTATCGTTATGCGTTGGGGATTGGACGAGCTAACACCGATGATGTTAGGTGGCTTACGCTTCCTGGTCATCGGTATGATTGGCTGTTTCTTCTTCTCTCGCCCCAATACACCGCTGCTTTGGTGCATTGGCTACGCCTTGTCATTGAATTTCGGGCAATTTGCGTTTTTATTCAGCGCCATGTCGTTTGGTATGCCTGCGGGACTTGCGTCTTTGGTGCTGCAATCTCAGGCTATTTTTACGCTCGTGTTCGCTATTTTATTGTTGAAAGAAACGGTTCGGCCTTATCAAGTGCTCGCTATCGGCATTGCGATTGGTGGCTTGGCGGTCATCGGATTAGATAATGAAGACACCACCATGACAGCACTTGGTTTTGGATTAACCTTAGCTGCTGGCTCAAGCTGGGCGTTGGGCAATATTTTTACTAAAGTCATCAGCCGAAAAGGCTACGATGCCAATCTCAACCTTATTGTTTGGTCTAGCTGGGTTCCGCCTGTGCCTTTCTTTCTGTGTGCTTACTTCATTGATGGCGGCGACGTTATGTGGAGTAACATCGTTAATTTGAACTTCAAATCCCTTGCATCACTGGCTTATTTGTCAGTCTTTGCAACATTCATCGGCTACGGTTTATGGAGCCATTTGCTGTCTCGCTATCCAGCAGCAACTGTCGCACCGCTAACCTTGGGCGTTCCGGTTGTTGGCCTAACATCAGCAGAAATCTTTTTGTCTGAAACAGTTAGTACTATGCAATGGGTGGGGATTTTAATAGTGTTGATTGGATTGATGCTGAACACATTCGGCGGGCGCTGGCTAAAGAAAGTTAGCCAGCGCACCGCTTGAAGTCGTTTTGAAATTGAAAGTAGGTTAATCTTTTCGATCCTGTTGCGCGTCGATTTTATCCGCGAGGCGTGCAACCTGAGCCTGTAGCTCTGAAATCTGCGTCACCAAAGCCTGATGGTGATTTTCTTGGTTCTCATGTTCTTCTAGTGCTGTTTCGCGAGTCATCACATCCAATACTACACCGACCATCATGTTTAAAAACACAAACGCGGTTAAAAAAATGAAGATGATGTAGAAGATCCAGCTAAACGGATACACTTCCATGGTTTCGTACATAACGTCCGTCCAATCTTCGAACGTAGCCACACGAAACAATGTCAGCATAGAGATAGCAATATCACCCCAAAGCGTTTCATTCACTTGATGGAAAAAGATAGAGCCAACCGCCGCGAAGATGTAAAAGATGATAAACATCAGCAAGGCAATGTAGCCCATTTTCGGGATGGCTTTAAGCAAAGCATTAATCAGGAAGCGCAGATCAGGGATAATAGACACCAGACGCAAAACTCGGAACACTCGTAACAAACGTGCGACAAGAATCATCTCGGTCTCAGAAATCGGCATCAAACTACCGACAACAATAACAGTATCGAAAATATTCCAAGGGTCTGTAAAGAAGCGGCGCTTATCATCACAAGCAATAAAGCGCAGGGAAAGTTCAATCAGAAAGAAGACGGTAATGAAGTTATCTAAGTAATTAATGGCTTTATCGATGCCATAAGGTAAGGAATAGGTTTTTGCACCAACCGTTAATGCTGCAACCACAATGATGCTAATAATAAAACCTTGGAACCACGCACTGCGCTCAATGCGCTTCATCGTAGTAAACCAACTTCCAGAACGACTCATTTCCATGCTTTTCTACACCTAATATGCAATATTGAAAACCTGCAATAAAGACAGGTGGCGCCATATTAAGTTCATATCATGCAGAAGAAAAGCAGAAGCGAGTTAAGTTGTAGCGCTTGATGATTAAGTTCGTTTTACTCTCACAACCTTCATGATCTCAACAGGAATTCCCGCAACCATTTCTTGTGTAGGGTAATAGGTTAGGTTGACACGAGCACCGCGCAAAGTGCGATATTTGCCTTGGCGTTTGAAACGAAAAGGCACGTCGTAACCTTCTATCATTAAGGTGTGCAGCACCCAATCTTCTTGAGGGCGTTGAGCATGAGATTTCACTTTCAGCGCATCTGAATGAATAAGCGCATCATTGTTTTTTAACAAAGACTCAGGATCGGATTTCACAAGAGACTTCCTTTCTTAAAGATGAAAGCCTCTTAGTATGACACAAATATCTGAGATCTTAAAAAATTGATTGTTTTTCACTCAACGTTAAGAAGAAGTACTTTGGTCCTCAACTTTATTAGTTGAGGTACTAGATGCTGTAAATTGACTCATTGCCTGCGCTGCTTCTCGACTTTCAAAGCGTATAACCGCTTTTTGTAGAATCAAACTGTTTGGATAAGTCACTACATCGCCTGACAACCGATGAATAATTACATGGAAGGTCGATATTTCTAACACTTGCCCTAAGATCTCATCGTCTTTATCTACAACCTTGACCCAATCCCCCACTCGATAAGGAAAACCAAAGAAGATAATCAAGCTAGCGGTAATGTTGCTTAAAATGGACCATTGAGCAAACAACGCCACACCAACGACTGCAAACACAGACGAGAAAAAGATCGCTAGTTGGCCATACCCAATACCAAGAACTAAACAAATCAATAAAATAAAAATCGCAGTAAAGCCAAGGTTTAGCATTTTCGAAACATAGGTTATTCGCACTTCGTTCGCGAATTTCTTTTGCCCTAATAATGTGACACTGGATTTCAAGATGCGAGAAACAATGATGTAAGCCACCACCAATAAAGCGATTAAGCCAATTTGCACCATCATGCTTTTTCTCCTAATACGGATTTATAAAACATAAAACAACACACAAGGGATGATACCAACACTCATCAAATTACTAATCAACACAATCGACGCCACTTTATGTGGCTCTTGTTGGTATAACTCCGCCACCATGTAATTCAACACGGCAGGCGGTAAACAGGCAAAGATCAACAAATAGGCGAAATTTTCCGGCGACATGCCAACAACATAATACCAAATAGCAGCAATTATCAGACCGCTTAACGGACATAAAAAGCCGCTGATAACACCAAGCTTCCACTCACTAAAGTCCACATTCGTCATACGAACACCAAGCGCAAATAGCATCAGAGGAATGGCTATTTGCCCCATCATATCCACAGACACCTTCACTGCAGGGATTACCGTCCAACCTTGTAAACTCCAAACTAAACCAAGTATCGTCGCGATGATCATCGGCATTTTTAGCACATTAAGGAGGTTGGTTTTTGGATTGAGCAAATACATGCCAACAGTAAAATGCAGCAAATTTTCGGTGAGAAACAGCACTACAGCGATAGGCAAAGCGGATTCACCAAACGCCAACACAATCAATGGAATACCTAAGTTACCACTGTTATTAAACATCATTGGCGGAACCAATGTCTTTGGCGAGATTTTTAGCCACTTACAAAGAGGCCAAACGAGTAATCCTGAGCCTAAAACAACAACTGTGGCCGCGATAATCAGATCGACATATTGAGCTATGTGGAAATCTTTCGACGCCATAACTGAAAAAATCAGCGCAGGACAAAAGACACTAATATTAATACGATTCGCCACCGTCATGTCCGTGGGGCGAACTCGTGCATATAAAAATGCCACCAGCACTATGCTGGCCAAAGGGAAGACTGTATTAAAAATTTGTAAGAATAACGTCGAAGTGTCCATTCATAGCCTCTTTCACGAAGGCCACTAGCTTAACGTCCTTGTAATAAAAGACCAAGATGGAATAGAGATTAGTTTTTCTCAATTAACGTTGAAGGAATCAAAATAAAACGCTGAGTAACGTCTTTACCTTTTAATAGATCCATACCAATTTCGATGGCTTTTTCCGCCATTGGAATAGGACGCTGGACAGCCGTAGCAATCCAAGGGTTACCCTTTTGCTTAATAAGCTCGGCAGCAAATGGCGCACCGTCAATCGATGCCAATACGAATTCATTACGATTCGCTTGTTGAGCAGCACGCAAAGCACCAAATGCTGTTGGATCATTAATAGTAAATACCGCATCGATGTGATGGTATTCTTCCATTAAATACGTCATAGCTTCCATTCCGCCCTCTACACTGCCCGTACCGTTCATTCGATCGCTTAACAGCGTAATATCTGGGTATTTATTTAATGCGGATTTACAACCAGCGACTCGCTCAATGACAGACGATACTAAGACGCCATTAATAATGACAAAGTTACCTTGGTAGCCAATTTTCTCCGCCAGTTTCTCACACGCTATAGCGCCTGCTTGAACATTATCTGTCGTTATCGTCGCGTCTGCACCTTGGGCATTCACATCCACTGCGATCACTTTAATCCCAGCTCGTTGAGCTTTTGCGACGACGGCTGCGACCTTATATTCGTCCGCTGCGGTTAATATGATCAAATCGACTTTTTGTTCAATAAAGTCATTGATTTGACCTATTTGGCGTTGCCAATCATACGCATCTGAACGAATAAGCATTTTTACTGGCTCACCCGCCAACTCTTCCGCTTTTGATGAAACCGTGTCCACTAGCTGGACAAAGTAAGGATTGCCCAAATCAGCAACACTAATACCAATCGATTTAAGTGGCTGAGGCTCTGAAGATTGAGAGGCCAAAGGGGAAAGTGAAACGGCGACAATAGAAACCGCCAATAGGCTTGGCATCAGGCGATAGCCCTTCCAAAGCTGTCGCGCTTTATGAAAACGCGATATTGACTGTTTAATTAGGCTCATTTTGTTTCCCCTGATGAAAGGCCGCTATTTTGCCCTACCTGACGGCAGATAAAAATAGCGACTGGGCTTTTATCTTAGGCCGCTTCTTCCTCTGACTCACTAACTTCCATCGCACCCGTCATAATGGCAACGGCGTCGGACATAGTATGAGACTGAGGCGTAACTATGGCAGCTCGCTTACCCAAACGATGGATGTGGATACGATCCGCGACCTCAAACACATGCGGCATGTTATGGCTAATCAAGATAATTGGTAATCCGCGATCACGAACCTCTTTGATCAAGTTCAACACTCGACGCGATTCTTTTACACCAAGCGCTGCGGTTGGCTCATCCATTATCACCACTTTGCTACCGAACAAGGCCGAACGAGCAACCGCCACACCCTGACGCTGACCACCCGAAAGTGACTCAACCGCTTGGCTGATATTTTGAATAGTCATTAAGCCCAGCTCGGTCATTTTATCCTTAGCGCGGCGCTCCATTTCTTTCTTATCAAGCATGCGGAACACCGAACCCAAAATACCTGGCTTACGCAGCTCTCTTCCCAAGAACAAATTGTCCGCAATATTTAATGCCGGTGATACCGCTAAATTTTGATAAACGGTTTCGATACCTAACGCGCGAGCTTCCATTGGTGAAGAGAAATGCACAGGTTTGCCATCTAATAAAATTTCGCCTTCGTCTGGAATCAAAGCGCCAGACAAGGCTTTGATTAAAGAGGATTTACCAGCTCCGTTATCACCAATCACCGCTAATATTTCACCTGGGTAGAGTTCAAAGTCAGCATGATCAATGGCTGTCACACTGCCATAGCGTTTGACCAAATTCTTTGTTTGTAACACTGGAGTTTTATCGTATTGTGCAGTCATTATGCTGTCCCTCTTCGAATCCACTGATCAATGCCCACAGCCGAAATAATCAAAATACCGACAGTAAACTCTTGCCATAGCACATCAACACCAGCAAGCGCTAAACCATTTCGGAAGACACCAACAACCAAGGCGCCAATAAGCGTCCCATAAATAGAACCTCGCCCACCAAATAGACTACAGCCACCAATAACCACCGCAGTAATACTGTCGAGGTTTGTCATAGTGCCGGCTTGTGGACTGACCGAACCAATACGACCAATAAGTACCCATGCACCGATAGCACATACCACGCCAGCCAAGACATAGACAGACATCAAAATACGAGTGGTACGAATGCCTGCTAATTTCGCTGCTTCTGGATCATCACCCGTGGCGTAAACATGACGCCCCCATGCTGTCCAATTTAGGGCGTACCAAATAAGAAAGAAAATCCCCAACATCAACAGGGACCCATAAGTCAGTCTTGCCCCGAAGAAATCAATTGTTTGGCCTGTCCATTGCAACAATGGCGCAATATTACTGATGTCCTGCGAGCGAATGGTTTCACTTTTTGAGTACCAAAGATTCAGCGCAAAGAACACATTCCAAGAACCCAAAGTTGCAATAAAAGGCGGTATTTTTAAGCGCGTTATCAATAAACCATTAATAAAACCCGCTAAAGCACCAACCCCGATACCTATCAAAATCGACAAACTTGGATCAATACCATGGTTTACCGCCATCCGCCCCATAACAACGGAGGTCAGAACCATAATGGCACCTACAGACAAGTCAATGCCTGCGGTTAAGATAATCAATGTCTGCGCTACACCAATCACGCCAATAATAGTCACTTGCTGTAGCACTAATGACAAATTAAATGGGTGCAAAAAACGGTCACCGACAATGACACTAAAACTGATAACAGCCAACAGCAACACAATCAAAGGCGCAGCAATTGGATAATGATGAAGAAACTTCTTGAAGCGCTGCAAAGGGGTTTCACGGCGCTCAAACTTAGCAACATATGTGCTGGCCTGATCCGCGACTTTATCGTGATCAAGTACCGCTGTGGACGGTTTTGGGTTGGTAGAACTCATAGACTACTCCAGACAGGAAACATTGCGCTAGACAGAAAAAGTACCGTTAGCCAAACTCCCGGCTAACGGTAAATAAGGGCACCTTCACACCCATCTATCACAAGAGATTGATTAACCCCAACACATCGCCAAACCAGTTGTAGAGCTAACAGAGTTAACACCTTTCACTGGTTCATCAGTAATTAACTGAACGCCTGTATCGAAGAAATCTAGACCATTTGACGCAGAAGGACGTGAGCCAGATTTAGCAAACTCAACAATCGCTGTTACACCTTCAGAGGCCATTTTAAGAGGGAATTGCATAGAAGTAGCGCCGATAACGCCATCTTTGATATTACGAACACCTGGGCAACCACCATCAACAGAAACGATCAATACGTCTTTTTCAAGTCCGAAAGATTTCAATGCTTCATACGCACCAGCAGCAGCGGGTTCGTTAATGGTATAAACCAAGTTAATTTCTGGATCTTTTTGAAGTAGGTTTTCCATCGCACGACGGCCGCCTTCTTCAGAACCTTGAGTCACATCGTTGCCAACAATACGTGGGTCTGTTTCATCGCCCATGCGATTGGGATTTTTAAGATCGATACCAAAACCTTGCAAGAAACCTTGGTCACGCGCAACGTCTACAGTAATTTGGCTTGTGCTCAAATCTAACATGGCAATTTTAGCGTCTTTGGCTTTATCGCCCATTTTCGCTTTTGCCCACATACCAATCATTTCACCGGCTTTAAAGTTATCCGTTGCAAATGTCATGTCTGCTGCACTAGCAGGACTAAGGGCGGTATCTAACGCGATAACAAGCAAACCTGCATCACGTGCTTTTTGAATAGTGGGAACTATAGCTGCGGTATCGCTAGGTGTAATAAGAATACCTTTAGCACCAGCGGCAATTAGATTTTCGATTGCTTGAACCTGAGTTTCGTTGTCGCCATCGTAGCGACCCGCGAAGGTACGCAATTCAACACCAAGCTCAGTGGCTTTTTGCTGTGCGCCTTCTTTCATTTTTACGAAAAATGGGTTGGTATTAGTTTTGGTGATAAGACCGATAATTGGGGCTTCAGCCATAGCCACGGTTGACAGTGTGCCAGCAGCAACTAGACAAGCCAATTTTTTGTACGGAATAAGATGCATGAATTTCATTGTTTTTATAACTCCAATTTTTGTTTTTATTATTGGCAGCGATGCCATTCAAAAACAGATCCAGCCCCGACTCTGCTTTGATAAAACACTATGAAGATAAAAAACTAATGAATAATTTCATCATTTAATCTTTTTTTGTAATATTTGTAACAATTCAATATTCGATCTGAAATATTCCACTTAACTCCTTGATGGTAAAAGGTTTTGAAATAAACAAATCTTCATCTTTTAATTGATATTTTTGTTTCAATTCGTCTCTTGGCAAACCAGACATCAGTAATATTGGTCCGGTAAAGCCAAACGAATCGGAATTCAGGCTGTGCGCCAGCTCAACACCACTCATGGTTCCTGCTAGGTTTACATCCGAAACAATGGCATCAGGAACAATCGCCTTACTTAATGCGTTCATCACAGCTTCGGCACAATCAAAGGTTTGAACCATAAAGCCCATTTTTTCCAATTGCTCGCGCATCACTCGACACACTTCTTCATCATCTTCCACCAACCACACTAAACTAAACTCCGGTAAAAGAATGATGTCTTGTTTGCTCGCTTTTTCTTCGAATACCCTTTTATCTTCTGCTAAAAGATCAATCGATGTAATTTGTTGAGGTAAGAACAGGCAAACACGCGTCCATTTGCCTTTTTCAGAGGTCACTTTGATTTCACCTCCGCTTTGTTTCACAAAACCATAAATCATACTCAAACCCAAACCACTGCCCTTGCCGACTGGTTTAGTGGTAAAGAAAGGCTCAAAAATGCGACCAATCACTTCATCGTCAATACCTTCGCCTGAATCTTCTACTCGAATACGAATCGCAGGAATCTCACTGTCTGGCAAAGTACATAACTTAGTTGAAAAGGCTAAACGGCCGCCGTCAGGCATAGCACTGGCGCTATTCAAGGATAAATTCAATAAGGCATTTTCTAGCTGGGACGGATCAATCAGACTCACCACATCAGGACATTGTAAATCACTCTCGACAACAATATGCGAGCCAACGCTGTATTCGACCAAATCCAGCATACCTTCGATCAAGTCATCTATTGCAATCGACACTGGGAAAAGCTGCTGACGACGACTAAAAGCCAATAAACGCTGCACTAGGTTGCTACTTTTTTCCGAAACAACAAGTGCTCGCTCTATGTAACGGGCTTGATCGGTGGTCTGTGGACGCGAGTCAGACAGCATTTGTAGATTCCCCATGATCGCTGCCAAGAGATTATTAAAGTCATGGGCAACGCCACCAGTCAGTTGCCCTAACATCTCCATTTTTTGCGCCTGACGTAACTGACTTTCAACACTCTTACGCTCAGTTAAATCCGTATATAAGGTAACAAAACCACCTTCAGGCATCGGCTTGGAACGAAACTCGATAATTTTTCCCGAATCAAAATGGCGCTCGAAACTTTGAAAACGTAAATGACGAGAGACATTCACTTCTTCCATATGAACTTGCTGGTTCTCTAGATTTAGGTTTTTATGCTGTCCTTGGTTTATTAAGTTTTGCACTTGGTCAATGGACATGCCGACACTCAAATCATCATCCGATAAATCAAACAATTTCTGATAACCCGAGTTCCAAGCAATCAGAGTGCCTTTTGAGGAAAACACGCTCAGGCCATCATTCATGTTATCGAAGATGGTTTCAAGCAAGCGTTTTTGTTCCGACAATTCGGCGGTGACTTCCAAACGCCTTAAAGCATCACGGCGGAATACCTCGAACGTGTCGGCTAACGTGCCTATTTCGTCATTACGACGTATTCCGGTGTGTTTTGAATCAACACGACCTAAGGAAAGCTGCTCCATATCGTTGGTAACTACGCCTAAATCTTTGGTCATGCGCTGGCTATACCAATACAAACGCGTCAGACCCAACAAGAGAAACACAGAAATACCAATAATCCAGTTTTGACCACGGGCAACAAACGAAGACACCGCTTGTCGCTGACGACTCACTTTCTTTTGTAATCCGCCCACAAAATCACTGACTTGTTTACTCAGCTGTTCGGATTTGGCGCGAATAGAAATCAGTAGATAGTTTTTACGTTCTTGGATTTGATTCAAACGCCTGTGCGCCATCAGTAAGTCTTCTGCAATGCTCGCTACTTGCTCGTTTTGCTCCGAGAGTTTTAAGCTCTTCAATATGCTCTCTGGCACCGAACTCGGCGATTCTAATAATTGCAGTAACCAAACCAACCCTTGCTGGCTATCTACGCTGGCAGCAGCATCATTGGCCGGCAACTGACGAATACGAAATTGCTGAGCCAAACTGTCTTCGCGCAAGTACAGTTCTTCTCTAACCAAGGCGACAAGCTCTTCAAGTGTGGTTTGTAGATCGTCTAATCGCTCGTCGATATCACGTTGAAAGACAGAATCCGTCAAACTGTCTGCAACGCCACGAAGCTCAAGAATACGCCGATGAATGCGCTCAGATTCAGTTTGTAACTGGAAAGGACGACCCGAACCTGCGGTATAAGGCGCGATAGCGGCCAACTGAGCCACACCTTCGGCTAAGGTTAATGATGTACTGATTTCGGGTAAGGTTTCTGATTCGAATTCGGATAAAGAGGCTTCACTGACTCGCATGGATTGCCAGCCAATACCAACCATAAAAAATGCCACCAAGCTAATCGCTAAGATAGACAAAGAAGCTTTTTGGCGGATACTGGTAAAGCGCATCTAATTAATCCGCACTGGGCCTTGGAAAAAATAACCAAGTCCACGTTGAGTTTTAATGAACTCTGGCGTTTTCGGGTTTGCCTCTATCTTTCGTCGCAGACGAAGAATCAATACATCAACTGTCCGATCAAACACCTCAGTTTCTAAGCCTCGGCTTTGCTCTATTAATTGTTCACGAGAAAAAATACGATCTGGATGCCGAGCCAACACTTCCAACAGAGAAAACTCACCCAAGGTTAAGGTCACCAGCTTGCCGCTTGGATCATGCAAAAGACGCGCGGTTAGATCCAACGTCCAGCTGCCGAATTTTAAACAGTCGTGATCTTGATTAATCGTACTTCCCGTCGTCGGTGGCACTTGATAAGAACGACGCAACAAAGCATGAATTCGCGCAGTGAGTTCACGTAAATTAAACGGCTTCATCATGTAATCGTCTGCGGCTAACTCTAGCCCTAAGATTCGATCTGTTTCGTCGCCTTTACCGGTTAACATCATGATTGGCATCACAAAAAGCTCGCGAATATCACGTGCGAGATTCAAACCATCTTCTTCTCGAAGATATAAATCCATCAGCACTAAATCAACGGGCTCAGCTTCAAGATGAAGCCACATCTGAGTGCCATTTTCTGCTTCCAATACCTTGTAACCCTTTTGCGATAAGGCATCACAAAGCAACTGACGAATATCTTGATCGTCATCCACTACCAATAAGGTTTTTTTATGTTGTTCTGTCATTGTCTGGGCTGGAATCCATTATCATTGTTATTAGACGCACACCAAGCTAGAGAAGCGGCTATTATTGCGCTATTAATATCATGTTAAAGTTAATAGACAATTAACAAAAGGAAAAGCTTCTCGTGCAGCAAAAACTCATCCCTCAGAAGAAACAGATCCATCTCGCTTTTGTAGATCCTGAGCAGTCCATTCTAGTCGAGAAGGATGAAATCGTGCTAACTGCGTTAGTGTCTGCAGGTATCCCGATTAAGCAAGCATGCACCAATGGTGTTTGCGGTGTTTGTCTGACGCCGTTGTTATCCGGTGAAATTGATTACGCCAATCGACAACCTCACGGCTTAAACGAAAAAGAAAAGCAAAACGGCTACTTCCTACCCTGCATTGCCACATGCAAAAGCGATATCTCCATCGACAGACCTAAAGTGAGACTGCGCTAACTGCCTAAAAACGTTATCATGAGCGCAGCGAATTAATGAGCCGTCTTATGTCCAGCGAACTGCCAATTTACCAACTGATTCCTCAGCTAAAGCACCAACTATTTCATCACCACGAAGCGATATTAGAAGCCGCTCCCGGTGCAGGTAAAACCACGGTAGTGCCGATTGCCTTAATGGATGAAACTTGGCTTAAAGGTCGTAAGATCATCATGTTAGAACCAAGACGCTTAGCAGCCAAAGCGGCGGCAAAGCGCCTTGCAGATACGTTGAAAGAACCGCTTGGACAACGCATTGGTTATCGCATTCGCCATGAAGGAAAAGAAAGCCCACAGACGAAAGTATTGGTTGTCACCGAGGGCGTGTTAACCCGCATGTTGCATGACGATCCAAGTTTAGATGACATTGCCTTGGTCATCTTTGATGAATTCCACGAGCGCAACCTGCATTCAGATTTGGCTTTTGCTCTGTGTTTGCAAGCACGAGAACTGTATCGCGACGAAGACCCGCTCAAACTATTAGTCATGTCCGCAACGCTAGATACAGAAGCACTCGAAACACGACTTGGCTGTCCGACACTCACAAGTCAAGGCCGAAGCTTTCCTATCACTACGCGTTACAGCAATAAATCACTCAAGACATTGCAAATCACCGATGAAGTCGTGCGTCTCACTTGCCAAGCCTTTTACGAAGAGTCTGGCAGCCTATTAGTTTTCCTGCCAGGTCAAAAAGAGATTCGTCAGGCGGCAAGCCAGCTTCAACAACGCTTAGGTCATGAACCTCATTTAAACATTTTGCCTTTGTATGGTGAATTAAGCTTAAAAGAACAAGAAGCCGTTATTGAGCCAACGCTAGCACCAGCCAGAAAAATCGTACTCGCGACCGCAATAGCGCAAACCAGCTTAACCATTGATGGTATTCGAGTGGTAATCGACAGCGGCTTAAGTCGCGAAGCTCGCTTTGATGCCAATACCGCCACCACACGATTACACACTCGTCGCGCAACGCAAGCAGAAACTATTCAACGCATGGGGAGAGCTGGACGCACCGAGGAAGGCATTTGCTATCGTTGGTGGAGCGAAGGTCAGCAACATCAGCTCGCCACGCAGGCTCAGCCTCAAATAGAAATCAGCGACCTCAGCAGTTTGGTAATGGATTTAGCAAAATGGGGCGTACAAGAACGCTTAGAATTGGATTGGATTACGCCGCCACCGAACAGCCACTGGCAACAATCGATCGACTTGCTAACCAACCTGCAAGCTCTTGAACAGAGTCAAACGTCACAGCCGTCCTTAGTATTAAGCGCACTTGGTGAGCAAATGAGTAGTCTCGGTATCGAACCTAGACTTGCTCGATTACTGTTGGATGGCAAACAGAACCACAACAGCGATTCAGCCAGCGCCATCTGTACTATTTTGTCGGAAGGCGATCCGTTTGCGAATCATCATAGCGATTTGTCTGATCGATTAAATTGGTTAGCAGGTCACAATCAGATGCAGAGCAAACGCCCGAGACAGAACTATTTAAAAGCTCAACAACAGTGGCAAAGACGCAGTCAGCAGATCAGTATTCAACAAGCTTCATTAGATAATAAAAACGATATCGCCTTTTTACTGATTCGAGCTTTTGCGGATAGAATTGCTCAACGCGTTGGACAAGACCATGACAAGACGCGCTACAAACTCGCGAATGGGCGAATAGCAAGCCTGTCGTCTCTTGATCCTTGCGCACAAAGTGAGTGGCTTATTGCACTGGATATCGGCGGCCATTATGGTCAAGAAGAGGATCGTATTTTCCTCGCCTATCCGATTCAGCTCGCTATGCTAACGCAAGACTTTGCGGACTTACTTAGTATTAAGAATCATCTCGCGTGGTCAAAAAAAGACGCGCGTTTATTAAGTGAATCACAACACTGGATCGGTAAACTGTGCATTGATAAGCAAAAGCTCAGCAAGCCCTCTACAACCGATATCTGTAAAGCTGTTTGCCAATATATTCGCCAAGAAAATCTTGCCGTTCTGCCTTGGAACGAATCCAGCGAGCAACTACGAGCGCGTATGCAATTCGCCTTTATACACGATAAGCAAAACCTCTGGCCAGATTGTTCTGACGACGCCTTATTAAATGAGCTAGAAGAATGGCTCGAACCTTATCTTGGCAAAGTGACCAATCAACAAGCCATGAGCAAGCTCGCATTAAACGATATTTTGTTAAGTCGCCTAGATTGGAACCAACAGCAATTTCTTAATCAAAAAGTCCCCGCGCGAATCACTGTGCCATCTGGATCGAGTCATGCGATTGATTACTGTGAGCAACAGCCAACACTCAGAGTGAAACTTCAAGAAATGTTTGGCTACACAAATAGCCCAACCGTGCTCAATCAAATCGTACGTATTGAACTGCTTTCACCGGGACAGCGACCGCTTGCGGTAACACAAGATTTGGCTTTCTTTTGGCGTGAAGCTTACCCAGAAGTACGCAAAGAAATGCGCGGGAGATATCCGAAACATCCTTGGCCAGAAGATCCTATAAGTGCACAAGCCACCGCGAAAACCAATCGAGCGCTAAGATCGTCTTAATTGACTTAGTGCTTGCTCGGTGATTTTCTGGCTAAAAGGCGTGTTCTTAGGATGAGTTGGTGACCAACCCATAATAAAGCGATGAAAATCTGCCCAAGCAATAGGGAACAGATATTGCCACTCTTCAATAACCTCTTGAGCAAAAGCCTGTGATTCTCCTTGCGCCATTAACTCACGTCCCAATTCAGAAAAATAATGCTCCAGCAAATAATCTATATTCTCCGCCAACTCAGATTCAGACAAAGCACTTCCTAAAAGATACGCTAAGTCCTGAACACCAACACCACCACCTGTATATTGAAAATCAACAGCGGCAACCTGATTATCAGGCGGAGAAAAGCAAAAATTAGCCACTTTAGCATCGCCATGAACTAGGGTCTTAAAGCAAGCCTGATCAAGATATTTAGCAAGCTCAGCCGCAGAAGATTTCAATTCTCCCTCAGCCATTGCAGACCATTCTTCCTGTCGAGTATCGAGGTGCCAATAAGTCCCCTTTTTCCATAAATCATGCGGCCACTCTAAAGGAGGCGTTTGGTAAATAAAGCCTGCATGCAACGCCGCTAACCAGTTAATACAAGAGATTAAATAATCACTATTATGGGCATTATATCGGTCTGAATAACCAGCAGCGTCTAAATCTTCCAATAAGGTTAATCGCTGTCCAGTATGTTTATCATAAAAATCGCCATAACAAAGTGCGACACGAGCCGATATGTGGCATCGTGACGCCCAATTTCGATACCAATTCTGCTCTACTTCATATGAACGAACTTTACGTTGGTGCCCGTAATTAGAATGCCAGCCTTTAGGGTGATCTACCTCTAAAGGTATCGAACAGTGCTTAGCAATAACAAAAGATACAGAATCATTCCCCGTCAATGAATAGCGAATCACTTCACCATAACCACTCCATAAAGATTGAATCACTTCTTCACGCTTAACGGTACGGGCTTTGCATTGCCGTTTAATAAAAATATCAGGTGTCATAAATTTCGTTCACTGCAATGACTTACATAAAGTAACAAAAGTTAAATACATTTCGAATCCAGTCACAGTTTTTGTCATGTATATCTAACACTCACATGATTAAATTTGTAAAAATCAGCTTACTGTACAGGAAATCATTTCTAACCATGGAATCAAACAATAAACTCTCAAATCACAAGCTCTTTAATATCGGCGTTAGGCTGGTAAAATTTGCCTGGGTTGTGGAAATACTCGCCGTCAGCATCGGCTTTCTTATTTCCATTATCGTATCATTTTCTGTCTATGCTGAACTTGATAAAATGGATAGAACCCTCAACTTTGGCGACTACAGCAGCATATTAGTTGCGGCGTTACCTTTCGTACTAGTAGCAGTAGTTGAAGCCTCTAAAATTCCTGTGGCTACAGCTATGATGTATGCAAAGCATACTTCTTGGCGCATCCTCTTCTTTATTGGCCTAGTTCTGCTTGCCTCTATCACCTTTGAAACCATGCTCAATGGCTTTGAACGTAACTTTTCTGGTTTGAATATTGCCATCGACGATAAAAAGAATGCCTCCTTATTATTACAAGGAAAAATCGATGATTTTGATCGTCGTAAAAAAGATATTGATATTATTGATCCTCTGGAAGTAGATAATAATTACCAAAACAGTATTCAAAATGCGAACTCAGCATATTATCAAACCTTAGAAAAAGAACGAGAATACATCAATCGTCAAATTACCAAGCTCAGCTCAGATAACGAAGCAATTCGAGGTTATCAAACAGAAATTACTGAGCTTAATCAAAAAGAACGTGAAATTTATGACGCTTGGGATGTAGAAAGAAGCGCCTTACAAAAGCGCTTACGCGGCTTATTAAACAGCTATGTTGCAGGTTCAGAAAACGATAAAGAAAAACTACAAAGAGAGCTAGACAAACTTAAAGCAGAAATGCAGCAAGAAATGGACGATGCTAACTTCTTTACACGCCCAACTGTTGAGAAAAAATATCGCCAACTAATCACCGAAAAAGAAAATCGTCTGTACACAGTAGCAGATCGGACTATTGGCGATGATGCACTTGCTAAACAAACCAAAAGTGAACAGCAGCTTCAGGATCAACTACAAGTACTCGGACAAGATTATCAGAAGCGTATCGATTTAGGGCGTCAGCGCATGGCTTATTTAGAAGACCAAATTTTATCTCAAACAAAAGGTCTTGAAGAAAAACGCGATAGCTATAGAACCAACTACGATAAAGTTGCTCAGCAAGCTGCTCAAAACCGTAATGGAACAGTTTCGCGATCAGCCAGCGAAAAAGACTCTCAGCTAGCACAATATGATGAAATTCAAATAGAAGTGAGAGCCATTGATAATCAAATTTATGGTCTTAAACAAGAACAAACATTACTGAAAAATGATATTAACCGCTTGGTTAACTCAAACCAAATCTATCGTCTTGCGGCTTACGTCAGTAATAAAGAGCAAGCGATTGACGTTCCTAAGTCAACTGTTGGATTAGTTGCTTTAGTGTGGTTTGCCTCACTGGCCTTTATTAGTGCGGTAACGGGGGTTTTCCTTGCGATTGCAGGTATCTATATGCAACGTATCTATGCGAAAGATGACGAGTACGAAACACACTCACACTACAACACTTTGAGCACCAGTCAAAATAACAATAGCAATAACGAGTAGGCAGTCAACTCATCATTGTTAGATAAAACCAGTGTAGGTTCTCTACTCTGGTTTTTTTTCGTTTAACAAATAACAAACCAGATAAGAACAATATCAAAAGTTATGAAAAAATACTTCAATCCAAGCGACAAATAGCATTAAAGAATACTTGGATCAAAAACATGATATAAAGAAATTGTGCATAACAATAACGCTTATCCCCACAATCATTTAGCATATCCGTCACTAGGTATTGAAAAATATCTCACACACGAACTAAACAAACGCTATATCTACTTGCTAATTACATCACTTCTATAACTTCCTCCTGACGTCTTCCTCTAAACAAAAACATTCCGCTTCATAAAAATAGATGAGCAAGTTTATGCGGTTAATAATGATCAAAATAAAAGGCATAAGAAAACGGGCGTTGTTCATTCGCATTTGTCTTAAATTCGAGTCGACGCGTTGAGCTTACGAAGCAGGCGCATGCGAATTGAAGAACAAGGGATTACTTACACATGGAG
>TARA_R110002033_G_scaffold334_4_pt1 | contig 42099 bp, 37 predicted proteins | sample TARA_R110002033 | Tara Oceans TARA_R110002033 (sample SAMEA4397051) | marine metagenome | biome: Polar Biome; feature: [SRF] surface water layer (ENVO:00010504); material: water (ENVO:00002006), including particulate matter (ENVO:01000060) such as... | depth 5 m
TTTTGCTTTCTTCGGAAAACGCTTGAAATTTATTTAAGAAATCTTGCTGAAATACATTGGGTTTGTTTTTAACGGCAATTAATAGGAAATTGTCATCAGTTCCAAATTCCTCAACATAATCATCGTAAAAGGCTAAATCTGGATCTTCTTCAGGAAAAAATTGACTAAAATCAAATGAAAACTGAAGCTCATCCAATTTAGAGGCAGCCAAAACTCCTAATAGGATAAATAGCGCAATAAAGAATTTTTTAAGGAAACCAAAGCCAACCTTCATAGAGGAAAATAAATCTAATTCGGGTGCAAATTTACCATTCTACATTTTAACCATGGTAAAAAGAAATAAATAAGAGAATCAAATATAAAATTATCCTTATGTATTTGATTTTAAATGTAGCAAATACATAAGGTTAAGCTGTTTATAATTCAATAAAATTATCTAGATATAATGTCCAATCGTAATTGGTGTATTCGATATCTACACCTTTGGTCGAAGGTATTATCTCATTTTCTTTTAAGATTTTCTTGATACCACCTTTACCTCCAAAATCACCTCTAAACCAACTAAATAAAGAAGTCACCTTAACTACATTAGTTTCACTATTAAATTCACTTGTATTTTCTAAAAGCTTTTTTGTCCCTATTTTTAATTGTTCAGGTAAGCGTTCCCACTCATAGATTGCTACTGGAGGACAATCTTTAGCTCCGCAGTTTAAGGCAAAGTGTACGTTATATACAGGCTTGTTTACACGTAGTTTACGTTCAAATTTACCAGGGAACCATTTGCGTATATAGCCTAGACCGTATTCCCATTGCGATTTTCTAATTATTCCATGTTCTATTTTTGCAAAAGAAACCATTTCACCGGCAATCTTAATTTGCTCTAATTTGAAAAAGCTACCGCGATCATCGTATAATTCTGGATTTTTCTGCAAAATCACCTGTATGTAGCCATTATAAATATTTAACCAAAAAGCTAATCGCTTATCATTTGTATCTAAGGCGTTATCTAATTCTTCAATAGTTGTGTTGGCTAAAATATCTTGTATTTCTTGCGTATCCTTGTCATCTCTGATTCGCTTTAAAAACGATTCGGATAACTTATTAAAATCTGTTTCGTTTGCAGTTTCTACTTGTGCTTGAAGTCCGGTTTTAGCAGTGCAGGACAGTGCAAATAAAGTCGCAAGAAAATATAATTTAAGTTTCATAGTATTATTTTAGGTTACCTATAGCTACGTAATTATAGTTAAAAGGTTCATGAAACATTTGTCGCACCTTTATTTAATTGATTACAGTATTATTTTTAAAAATATACGATAGTTTTAAAACTATTTTCCTCAATTTGCGTAAGTAAGGCGTAAAACTATATACTATTTAAATGCTGTTTTACTTTTTAATAAAAATGCCTTAACTATTGCCATGATAAGTATTATAATTCCAGCTCATAATGAATTTGATAACCTGCAGCGACTCTTTAAAGTTGCTTGTTTTATTGAACATGAAAAGCTCTTGGAAATTATAGTTGCAGTTTCTCCTGGTAATACTGATACTATAGACATGTTAGAATGCAGTCAAAAAGTAAAGGTATTACATTGTAAAGATAAAGGCAGGGCTGCACAAATGAATGAGGCGTCACAAGCTGCTTTGGGAAATACCTTGGTTTTTTTACATGCCGATGTTGTACCGCCGCAGGAGTTTATAGATGATATTTTACGCAGCTTTAAAAACGGATATGCAGCAGGATTTTTTACATATCGCTTTGATAAGGATACCTGGTATTTACGTGTAAATGCATCTTTTACGGCAAAAGACGGCTTGTTTACTGGAGGAGGAGATCAATGCCTATTTATTAAAAAAGATATTTTTGAAAAACTAGGCAGATTCAATGAAGCGCAAGTCTTAATGGAAGATTTTGAATTTTTCGATAGAATGAAGAAACAGAATATACCATATACAATAGTTAAGAATGACTTGGTAGTCTCTGCGCGTAAATATGAGTGCAATTCATATTTGAGGGTAAATCTTTCAAATTTTCTATTGGTTGTTTTATTCAAATTCGGTTACCCAGGCAACAAACTAAAAACACTTCATAACAAGTTGATACGCACCCCATACAATGGTTGAAATTATTAATGGTATTCAGCAAATTGGTATTGGTGTTTGCGATGTCAAAGAAGTATTTAATTGGTATAGAAAGCATTTAGGTTTTGATATTTTATTGTTCGAAGATGAGGCAGTCGCATCATTAATGACCCAGTATACTAATGATAAAGCCGAAAGAAGAGAAGCATATTTAGCCTTGAATATGATTGGTGGCGGCGGATTGGAGATTTGGCAGTTTAAAGACCGACAACCAAGAGCACCTAGAGTTCCTATTGAATTTGGAGATTTAGGTATCTATGCAATGAAAATTAGATGTAATAATCTAACCGAAATTCATTCATATTTAAGGGGATTAAAAGTGTCTGATTTATCGGATATCAATCAATCATTCTGTCCTAACTTTTACTTTACCGATCCTTTTGGTAATCGAGTGCAAATGGTTGAAGATCATTATGTTTTTTGTAAACAACCGTCTAATAATGGTGGAGTGTTAGGTGCTGTTATTGGTGTCTGTGATATGGAGCGTTCTTTAGAGTTCTACGGTACCATGTTAGATTATTCAATTATTGAATATGATAATATTGAAGCTTTCAAAGGTGCTGGTAAAGGCAGATTTAGAAGGGTTGTTATAAAACAAGAACGAAAACAATTTGGTGGTTTCGGAGATTTATTGGGGCCTAGTCAATTAGAATTGATTCAAGTTTTGGACAGCACTCCTAATAAAATATTTGAAAATCGACTTTGGGGAGATTTAGGGTACATACACCTATGTTTCGATGTTTCGGGTATGTGTTTTATAAGAGATAAAGCAAAGAAAAACAATTACGCATTTACGGTAGATAGTGCCAATAGTTTTGATATGGGCGATGCTGCCGGGCATTTTAGTTATATGGAAGATCCAGATGGTACATTGATAGAATTGGTAGAAACCCATAAAGTTCCTATTCTAAAATCATTAGGATTGTACTTAAATCTCAAAAATAGGAATCCGCATAAAACATTACCAAAATGGTTGGTTAAAAGTTTAAGCTTGCATCGTGTAAAAAAGGACCGGTAATTAAAGAGGTTATTAAATACTAACCCTTACTCGTATTTCTAATAAGTCCAATTCCAGAAAAGAAAAAGATAGCTCCTAATACACCGTAAACAATAAGTTGTTTTGTAGTGCCTGTACTATTCCCAAATAAAATTGCAGTATAAACAAGTCCGCCAATGCCTAACAAGGTTAAAACGGTTCCAAAAAGTTTCTTTAAATCCATATGCGAAAAATAGTAAAAAAAATGGGCAGATTTTAAAATCTACCCATTTTTACTTTAAATTTTAATTCGTTATGAAGCTGATACTACACCAAGTGTATATAGTTGTTCTAGTGTTGGTGCTTCGCTACCACCTGCCGGTTCTAACGTAATACCAAATGCCTCTGAGTCATTAGGGTTATTTAATGCAAAGACTTTATTTTCATCCGTAGCAAAATCTTCTAGCAGACCCATACTGGTAGGAGTAAGCGGTGAAAGTTTAAGAGACCATACTTGATATACAAAACCATCTGGAGGCTCAGGTAAACCTTTGGCATCTATAAATACCTTTTTGTTTTCCTTGTTCCAATACGCTTTTGCGTATGATGTTGGCGAAATATCTTGTCCGCCCAACGTAGTTACACTAATGTTTTTATCACGCAGCGAATTCAATAAATCTTGTGTCTGTTCTAATGAAGAGTCCGTGTCAGCTATTTGCTGCTCAAGATCAACATTTTGTTTTTCAACTAACTCAATTTCTGACTTTAAATCTTGATTTTGCTGATACATCCAAAACAAACCAACGGCTAGTAAAACTGATGCAGCCAAACCTATATAAGATAATAATGGGGTGCCTCGTTTATCATTGATAGAAACTACTTTAACCTCTTTATTTATCCTATTCATTAATGATTTAAACGAATAGTTATATCCTGGTGATGCTTTTCTTGATAATTCTAATATTGAAGCTTCAATCGCTTCTATTTCTTTTTGAATTTCTGGGTACTCTTTAGCGTAGTTGGCAATTTCCAGATTTTCTTTATCTGAAAGTATACCAGCTATATAAAGCTCTAAAATTCCTGATGCTATGTACTTTTCTACATCCATACTACTTAACCTCCATATTCTCCCTTAATTGAGAAATGCAACTCCTATTCCTTGTTTTGACAGTACCTATCGGAATTTCCAATTCTTCTGCAGCATCTTTTTGAGTATATCCTCTAAAGTATAACAGTTCTATGATTTGAACACATTTTTCCTTTAAATTCTTAACTAGATCCCTCAATCCTTTGGTATCTACAGTAGAACTTTCTTCTTCCTGTTTGTTCTGTAAAATACCTACGAAGTAATCTGCGGAAAGGTTCTTTTTATCATTTTTATACGACCTACTGCGTATTTCATCGATAGCCGCATTTCTGGCTATGTTCAAAATCCATGTAAAGAATCTTCCTTTAGATGAATTATAACTTTCGCAGTTGTTCCAAATTTTTATAAAAACGTCTTGACAAATTTCTTGAGATAAAGCGTCGTTTTTGACTATGGTATTAATTACGCCACAAATATTATCGGCATACATACCGTATAACTTCTCGAAAGCGGAGGGGTCTTTCTTTCTAAATTGATCAACCAAACGGTCTAATTGCATGAGTGCTTTTTTAAATCGATTAAAAATAAAAAAAGCTGTTCTAAGAACAGCTTTTAAAAAAAATATTATTAACCCTATTCAATAATACCGGCACAACTAACACGTGCACCAGCAGCACCACTAGGTTGAGAGGTGAAATCATCTACGCCTTGGTGTACAATTACTCCTTTTCCTAAAATGTTTTTGTTTTCGTCATCACATCCAATGCACCATTCTTCTGTAGAGAATTCAACTTTTGCATTACCATCGGCATCTGCAGTAAAGTTTCCAATATCTCCTTTATGGTATCCTTCAGATGCACCCCATTTACCATGTGGCTCGTTTGTTGGATTCCAGTGACCTCCTGCAGAAGAACCATCAGCTGCAGTACAATCTGCAGTCTGGTGAATATGTATAGCGTGTTCTCCTTCTGTAAGTCCAGATAATACCGCTACCATACTTACTTCTTCATCATCCTCAGTAAAAGTTACTTCACCTTTTACTTTACTATCACTTTTGGGCTCTAACATAAATTTCACGACAGTTTCCTCTTCGTTCATTTCAGTTTTAGCCTCATCCATAAGTTCTTCTACTTCTTCCTTTGCGTCAGAAGCTTCTTTTTTTACTTCTTTGCAACTAAAAACAACTAATATTGCTAGTAGTGCTAATTGCGTTTTAAATATTTTCATGATGTTCTAATTTTGTTATGAATTGTTAAATTAGACATAAATTAAGGCAATATCAAACCGTTACTTGAAATGAGCAATACTTTTAATTTTTAAGGATAAAAAAAGAGGTGCTATTGGGCACCTCATTCTTTTATTGATAATAAGTTTAATTATTTCTTTTCAAGTAAAACTTCTGCTTTTAGGGCAACTTCGCTCCAAGTTTTGCTAACACCATCTTTTCCTGTGTGTAATATTTCACACGCCTTATTAATAGAGGCAACGGCATCCATGGCATTCCAGTTTTCTAAATCCATTACACCGTTGAAAGTAATTTTGTTGTCACCATTCATTTCATATGCTAGTGGAATATTCTGAGTCTCCCCATTTAAAGTGATATCAATTGAACTTTTGTCATTTTCAACTTTAAAAACACCAGAGATTAATTCTGTATCCTTCAAAACCCCAAAGAAAAATTCTAAAAGTTTTGGGTCTCTTGTACCAGTAGGGTCATTAGTAAATAAGCTACTTACGGGAATACTGAATTCAGTACCATTTAAAGCGGTCAATGCAGTTTCACCACTATTTGTCTTTGTGAAATTGATTTTTTCAAATTTACCTTCCACAGGGATTTTTTCTGTGGTTTTGTAAGCAATAAAGCTCACTTTTGTTGAATCTTGTACTAAACTAAAGGTTTCAACTGCTTCAGTTGAAGCATCTACACTAGTAGACTCTTCACCTTTCTTAGTTTCTTTACAGCTTGCAAAAACAATCAATAATGCACTAACGAAAGTTATAGTTATTTTTTTCATGATAATGTAATTTGTTTATGGCATAAAGTTATTCCTTCTTTTTAAAAATGCCTCTTAAATCTGTATTATAAAATACCCCAACTTGAAAACGATCAAAGTTAGTTTCACTGAAATGATTCTTTAAATAGCCTACTTGCATGCTCAAATTATCGGTAACATTAACACCTAGGGCTGCATATGCTCTATTTTGACCAAAAGCATCATTTTGTAGGTTGATGAAAATTTCATCATAAAAGTTTAAAAAGAAAATATCGGTTAGGGGCAAGGTCATTTGAATTCTATATCGAGCCCTATGTAATGTATTACTGATACCTGTAAAGTTATTTTGAACAAAGCGTTGCTCTAATCGATAGCGATGCTCGAACTTAAATTCCCAGACCTTGTTCTTAAGAATGAACTGCTCAAAAATACGATGCTCTGAAATAGAATTATTTTCAAATAAGGCATCGTCCCCAAGAATATCAAATTCTCTAAAAGTAGGATCAGTGTCTATAAAGCCGTACCCTAATGTAGCAATGGCATCAGAATTAATATGATAATTGACTCCCGTACGCAGTAACAACTGATTGAAATTAGAAGCCATTTCGTAATACCTAAATTGCGCTTCGGTATGTATACTCCATTTATCGGCAATTTTGTTGGTGCCAAAATACATGAACCAACTACCAAAATCATCTTCTCCGGTTATTTCACTTTGAGCATTTGTACTAAAAATCGTTGTTGTTAATAATAGTAACGTAATAACTTTCCTCATTCTTCGTCTTCTTAATTTTCAATTTAATAATTATGGCTTACCCTTTATAGGTGTGTCATCTTCAATAGCTGTTCCTTTATCTTTTTTTAGATATACATCTAAAAATTGTAGAACTCTACTATAGGCTTCAATTTGATTTTCCTTTTTAACGAAACCATGTCCCTCATCTTCAAACAGCACATACTCTACAGGTACACCGTTCTTTTTTACTCCGGCAACAATCTCATCAGATTCTACTTGTAGTACTCTAGGGTCTTGAGATCCTTGCAGCACAATTAAGGGCTTGGTAACTTTATCTGTATGGAATAGGGGTGATATCTCCTTTAAACGTACAGAATCTGCACTATAAGGATCACCTAACTCTAAGTAAAGCGCATCTTTAAAAGACTCCCACCATGGTGGAATACTCTTTAATGTTCTGATCCAATTGGTAACGCCAAAAAGATTTACTCCAACGGCAAACTCTTCTGGGGTGTAGGTCAATGCAGCCATGGTCATATATCCACCATAGGAACCACCTATAATTCCTATTTTTTCTGCATCTATTTCTGGTTGAGAAGCAAGCCAATTTTTACCTTCTACACAATCTTTCAAATCTTTGTCGCCATGGTTTAGGTCATCCATTTGAAAGAATGTTTTACCATAGCCACTACTACCTCTATTGTTCACGGCAAGTACAGCATACCCATGGTTGGTTAAATATTGAATAAATGAACTAAAGTTTTGACGACTCTGACCACCTGGTCCGCCATGAACCCAAACCAACGCTGGTACTTTTGCATCTGTACTTGCTTGATGAGGCTTGTAGTAAATAGCAGGAATTTCAACTCCGTCAAAAGACTTGTAGCGAACAACTTCTGCAGTAACAAGATCTTCGGTTTTAATTTCAGGGTTTAAAACATCTGTCAATTGCTTTTGTTCTTTCGTTTCTAGGTTGTAGACATATAAGTTACTTGGCGTATGTGAACCTCCTGCGTAAAAACGCATCCATTTTTCGTCCTTAGAGAAATCTACATTAGTTATTGCCATAGATTCAAATGACGGTAAATCAATATTTTCCATAGTAGCTACATTCATGACTTCTATGGTGTTTTTAGCATCTTCATTGATATAAGTAACTAGGTAGGTGCCATTTTCGGTAAAGTAGCTACCCAAAATATCCCAATCACGGGTTAACACTGTATCGCTCGCGCCAGATGCAATGTTGTATTTCATAAGATATGAAAACTCACTGCCTTCATCAGTGGTGTAATATAGTTCATCCCCAGAGGGAGAAAAATCTTGACTGCTATTCGCGCTTTGCGTTTTATTGATCTTGATTTTCTTCTTTGATGATAGGTTATAAAGATATAAGTCTGAATCGTTGGTATTCAAAGACTTCGTCAGTGTAAGATATTTTTGATCTTTACTAAGGTTACCGATATCGTAACCTTCTTCATTCTTGAAAATTAATTTAGGCGAATAATCGAGAAAATCCATTTGATACAAATCCATGTATTTTGAATCTCGTTTATTAGAGGTAAAAAAGAAACTCTGGTTATCTTCTGCCCAACCATGAAAACTAGCCCTAGCACCTTTAGCGGGCGTAAGGTCTGTATGGCTACCATTTAAATTACGGATGTAGATATGGTAAATTTCATCACCATTACCATCCATACTAAAAAGCATTCGCTCATCTCTCGGAAAATAAGAAATTGCAAAAATAGAAGCGCTGTCAGACTGCGTTATGGGGGTTAACTCACCACCATTGGCAGGCACGGTATACATATTATAGATACCAGATCTATTACTTGATACCAATAATTTAGAATTATCACGATAAAAACTACCTCCAGAAATTGCTTCATTATCCATCATTTGTTTAATGGAATATTGATCAGGTATTTTGGTGATTTCAACTTCTTTTTGAACCTCTTTTTGGACGTCTTTTTTTTCTGTACAACTCCAAATAAGAGCTATGGCAAAACAAGCGAATAGTTTTTTCATAATTGATTATTTAAATGAGCATGCCTAATAACATAAGAATTATTTTAAACTAAAGGTGTCTACTTCTTTAAAAGGAGAAAGTTGTAAGCTTTCCATAGTAGCTTTATATGTTTTCCAATCCGTAGAGAAAAATGAATTCGTTTTCTCTAATGCCGATTCTAGATCATCTTTGGCAAATTGCATTAATTGTTTTTCCGTAGCTGTCATACCTGTTTTACGAGAACCAACATAACGACGTGCAATTTGTAAACGTTGCATTATCGTCATCTCTTTACTTCGAGTAATACCTTGTCGCTTATCTACCTTACCTAAATATATGGCGGTAATAGAATCTATTTGTTTAATGATATCTTTTGAGGCATCGATCTGCTCTTTATACTTTTTGTCATCATCCTTTTTCAAATCTTTTTGAAACTGTTCTGCAGTTGCTTTGCTTTGTGCCAATTGCTGAACGGCATCTGCGGATTTTTGCATGTAAGATTCTAACACTTTACCATTGGTATAAGCTTCAGTTATAGCTACAGCTGAAACATCTAAACGTGGGTCGGAAGCTACCGTAATTGTAGTTTCTTCTTCCATTTCACCATAAAGCATTTTTATAGTGTAAGTTCCGGGTTTAACATCTAATCCTCCAGATTCCTTTTTCTTGGTAATTACTTTTCTAGAGGGTCTATCAGCCCCTTTTTCATCCATTCCCCAATAAATTCTGTGGAATCCGGCTTTTTCTGGAGTCTTATATTTTAAGGTACGAATTAATCTGTCACCATCATAAAAATCGAACTGAACAGAATCTTTCTTTTGTACGCCAGTTAATTCAACTACTTCTGATTTTTCTTCAGAATCATCCTCTTTTTCTTTTGAAGAAGGTTTCTCTTTTTTGGCTTCTTTTTTACCTTCTTTTAAATAATAGGTAATCATTGCGCCAGACTTTCTGTTTTCACCTTGGTAAAGTCCATCTCCACCAAAACGACTTCCTGTTGGCTGTTGATATGAAGCTTGATATGCCGTTGGCGGAGTAAATATTTCTATTTCTTGGTTCAGGATAGATGTATCTGAAGCCAATGCACGCAAAGGACGAATATCATCTAATACCCATGCAGCACGACCAAAAGTACCTATAACCAAATCATGTTCTCTTGGGTGAATAGCTAAATCTTTAGTGGAAACCGTAGGGAAACCTTCGGTCCATTTTTGCCATTTATCTCCTGCATTGAAAGAAACATACAATCCATCATCGGTACCTAAAAACACCAAGTTAGGATTCTCTGGATCTTCGATAATAGATAGCGCATAGCTTTCTACATCTGTAGCGTCTACAATTCTTGTCCAAGATTTACCGTAATCTTTTGTACGGTATGCATATGGTGTGTAGTTGAATCTTCTGTAATCATTCGCAATTAATAGCGCTTCACCTTTATTTCGTGTAGATGCTTTTATTTGCGGAATCCAGCTTCCTTTAGGTAAGCCTTTTATATTGGCGGTAACATCGTTCCATGTTTCGCCACCATTTTGAGTGTAATGTACACGACCATCATCAGAACCTACCCAAAGCATATCTTTTTCAACTGTAGAAGGTTCAATAACCAATATGGTAGTGTGGTTTTCAGCACCGGTAGCATCCATTGACAATCCGCCACTTTCACTTTGCTTTTGTTTTTCTGGGTCGTTCGTAGTTAAATCTGGAGAAATCACCTTCCAGGTCAATGCCTTATCCGTACTCTTATGTACAAACTGACTACCAAAATAAACGGTACTGTTATCAAAAGGATCTTGGCTAATTGCCGAGTTCCAGTTAAAACGAAGTTCTGTTGTAGCATCTGGTGGAGTAGGGCGCACTATGTAATTATCTCCTGTAACATGATCAAAACGCTGTACGTTACCTTGCTGACTCATGGTATAGCCATATCTAGAATCTACAGGGTCGGGAACGACGTCAAACCCATCGCCAAAGCTAATTTCTTGCCAGTAGCTATTACGAATTCCTTGAGCTTTCCAAACATAAGCAGGACCTCTCCAAGAACCGTTGTCTTGCATACCACCGTATACATTATACGGATACTCGTTATCCGTTGCAATATGATAAAATTGCGCTACAGGTAGGTTACCTACAAAGCGCCAAGTTTTTCCTCCGTCTTTAGAAATATTTAATCCACCGTCATTACCATCCATCATAAACTGTCCGTTATCTGGGTGAATCCAAAATGCGTGGTGATCAGGATGTACTCCGTTATCTGCACGATATGCCGGCATTAATTGTTCAAAGTTTTTTCCACCGTCTTGTGAAACGTTCACGTAAGTAAATACAGAAAACACTCTATTTTCATTTTCAGGATCTACATAAATTTCAGAATAGTAAAAAGGTCTATTTCCAATATCATCTTTTTCATTGATTTTTTTCCACTTAAATCCGCCATCCTCAGATTTGTATAGCGCATTCTTTTTTGCTTCTACCAAGGCATAAATAACATCTGGTTTGCCAGGAGCAATAGCCACACCAATTCTACCTAGGTCACCAGCAGGCAAACCATCTTCTTCAGATAACTTCTTCCAATTCTTACCACCATCATGTGTTATGTACAAGCCACTACCAGAACCACCAGAGTTAAAGAACCAAGGGTCACGCTTGTGTTCCCACATTGCGGCAATTAATTTGTTAGGGTTGGTCGGATCCATAATAAGGTCTGCAACCCCTGTTTTATTATTTACAAAAAGAACTTTCTCCCAAGTTTCGCCACCATCTGTAGTTTTAAAAACACCACGTTCTGGATGTTCGCCCCAAGGAGATCCAATAGCACCTACATATACGGTATTAGGGTTCATTGGGTCAATCTTAATTCTATGAATGTGTCTTGTTTTTTCAAGACCCATAGATTTCCAAGTTTTTCCGCCGTCTAAAGATTTGTATACTCCGTACCCACCATTTAAACTATTTCTAGGATTTCCCTCACCTGTACCTGCCCAAATAACAGAAGGGTTACTTTGTTGAATAGCAACTGCACCAATAGAGGCAGTAACCTCTTTATCAAAAATAGGATCCCACTTTATGCCGCCAGATGTAGATTTCCATAAGCCACCAGAAGCGGTACCTACATACATAATATCAGGATTTGAGTTGACAACATCAATGCTAGTAACACGACCGCTCATACCACCGGGACCTATGTTACGGGGTTTCATGTCCTGTACCAGGTCCATTTTAAATTCTTGAGCTGTAACGAAAAAAGATGCAAAAAGCATCAACAGGGAGAGTAATCTTCTTGTCATTGTAGTGGTTTGTTAGTTATGTGCCTAAAAATAAATGAAAAGAAAGGGAAGTATTCTTAAAAGGATGTTAACAGTGGTTGGTTTTGTATAATCGGTAATTAATTAACATTTGATGGATTCAGTTTTCAGTTAGCGGTAACAGTTTTCAGTAGCCAGTTTTTTATTCGTCATTGCGAGGAGCTTTTCGCGACGTGGCAATCTGTTGAATTGGAACAAGGTCACTTAGCGTAGCCGAAGTGATAATGTAGATTTTGGTAAGCGTTAGTATTCAGTTTACAATATCAGTTTGCAGTAACAGTTTTCAGTAGCCAGTTTTTTATTCGTCTTTGCGAGGAGCTTTTCGCTACGTGGCAATCTGTTGAATTTATGTTCCTAAGTTCTCGATTTCGCTCGAAAAGACAAATTGATACATGATCACTGAGCGAAGCCGAAGTGAAAACCAACAACCATCAACAAACTTGAAAAATCCCAAACAATTCAATGCCCTGTCTTGGTAGAATAGAATTATAGCACTGATCGAAAGTGATCGTTTTAAAATATGGTGATAAGTATTTGGTATACAGTTCTTTGTTTCCTCCAAAAGGGCGTTTAATCATATTGCCAGTTAATGGAAAATCAAACCAAAGTCCCACTAATTTTCCATTCGGTTGTAATAGGCTTGCCATGTGCTTGGCATATTGCTTTCTATTTGTATCTGTAGGTATAAAAGAGCAGAAAAAAGTTTGTTCTATTATTAAATCGTACTGACCTTTAAACTCGAAGAAATCCGCTTGGTGCATATTTGCCTCTGGGAAATCAGGATTTCTTTTTTTGAATTCCTTCAATGGAACTGCAGAAATATCTAAAATATGTACATTTTTAAATCCCGCTTTCCAAAGGTATTCGGCTTCATAGGCATTTCCGGCACCAGGTATCAAGATTTGTAACGACTTATCTTGTAGTTGGTCAACATAAGTTTTTATTGGGGTAGAAGGGTAGCCAATATCCCAACCCGTCTTTTTTTCTAAGTAGCGTTCTGTCCAATAATTTTCTTCTTCTTTCAAGATAATTGCGTGTTTTGTACTCTAGTAAATACCCCGGGGCAAGTCCGCGAGACATTGAATTGAAAATATAATTTATATTTCGACGCAAGCGTCGGAGCATTTAAATCTCGATTATCGAGTAAAATTAAACAGATTTAGTGAGTTTTTGCAAAGTATGTAGAATTCAATACCATTGATCACTCATGGATTGCCGTAAACAAATCAAATACCTATCTTTCTAACCGACTAAATACCAACTAGAAATACGTATGAAATATTCTTTTTTAACTGCAGTGGCAGTATGCCTAACTTATGTGTGTTCAGCACAAACAAATCCGAAATGGGCACGTTACCCTGCCATTTCACCAGATGGAAATACCATTGCATTTACTTATAAAGGAAACTTGTTTACTGTACCAGCAGATGGAGGTGTAGCAAAGCAATTAACCTACCATTCGGCACACGATTATGCGCCTGTTTGGAGTAAAAACGGGGAGAAAATCGCGTTTTCATCTAACCGATATGGCAATTTTGATGTCTATGTGATGGATGGCCAAGGTGGAGAGGCAACACGATTAACATATCACAGTAACGATGAAAAACCATTTAGTTTTTCTGCCAATGATTCAGATGTACTATTTGGTGCAGACCGATTAGATATTGCCCAGCATCGACAGTATCCAACAGATGATCAACCAGAGCTATATAGCGTACCTGTAATTGGTGGGCGTGTAGGTCAATTGCTGACAGTGCCTGCAGAAGACGTACAAGTAAATGCAGATGGAACCAAGATGGTGTATCACGATAAAAAGGGATATGAAGACGAATTTAGAAAGCATCATAAATCTGCCGTTACAAGAGATATTTGGTCGTATGAGCCGGCAACAGGTAAACATATTAAATTAACCAGTTTTAAGGGAGAAGACCGTAATCCGGTATTTTCAAAAGATGGCAACGCTATTTACTATTTAAGTGAGCAAGAAGGCTCTTTTAATGTCTTTTCAATGTCATTAACGGGTGAACCTGAAATAGCAGCACATACTAGTTTTAAGACACACCCAGTACGCTCATTAAGTATTGGGAACAATACTTTGGCATTTGGTTATGATGGCGAAATTTATACGCTAAAAGCAGGTGAAGAGGCTAAGAAAGTAGAAATTATAGTTAGATCACAAGAAGATAGCAATCCTATTACCTATAAATTTGTTAATGGAGGTGTGCAAGAAATGGATGTAGCTCCAAATGGTAAAGAAATCGCCTTTATTAGTAGAGGAGAGGTATTTGTTACATCTGTAGATGGATCCTTGACCAAACGTATAACCAATACACCAGAGCAAGAGCGTTTTGTAAAGTTTATGCCAGATGGTAAAGCAGTTGCCTACGCCAGTGAACGAAATGGTAAGTGGAGTATTTTTAAGTCTTCAAAAGTACGGTCAGAAGAACCTTATTTCTTTGCTGCCACGATATTTAAAGAAGATACTTTAGTAACGGCAAAAGAAGATATATACTTACCTGAATTCTCACCAGACAGTACATACGTAGCTTATGTGGAAGGTAGAAGAACCTTAAAAGTTAAAAACTTAAAGACAAAAGAGATTACCACCATAATGACTCCAAAAGATGTCATTCACATGCAAGACGGTGATCAATATTTTCAATGGAGTCCAGATAGTAAGTGGCTGCTGGTAGATTGGAAAGTATCGTTGAATAATGTTGAAGTCTTATTAATTTCTAAGGATGGAAAACAACGTAAAAATCTGACCCAAAGCGGTTATTACGATTTTACACCAAAATGGGTGAACGATGGTAGTCAAATAATGTATTTCACCAATCGTGACGGACTTAAGAGTTATGCAACAAGTGGTTCTTTTGAAACCGATGTCTATAGCATGTTTTTAAATCAAGAATCATGGGATAAGTTCAACAATACAAAAGAAGAATATGATTTGTTGAAAATGATAGAAGAAGCTGCTAAAGAAAAAAAGGATGAAGCCAAAACAGACGATAAAAAGAAAAAAGATGATAAAAAGGAAGAGGCTACAGTAAAAGCCCTGAAGTTTGATTTGGAAAATGTGGAAAGAAGAAAATCTAGATTAACCATACATTCTTCTACACTTGCAGATGCCGTACTATCTAAAGACGGAGAGAAGCTATATTATCTTACCAAGTTTGAAAAGAACCTAAATCTTTGGGAAACCGAAATACGTACCAAGAGCACTAAAATGTTGATAGCTCTTGATGCCAAAAGAGGAAGCCTGCAGTGGGATGCCAAAAAGGAGAACCTATTTCTATTGGCAGATGGAAGTATATCTAAAGTTGATGTAGCGGGTAGCAATACAGAACCTGTAAAATTAAATGCTGAAATGGTATTAGATGCCGATGCAGAACGCCGTTATATGTTCGATCATATTTGGCTGCGAACAAATGGTGTTTTCTATACCTCAAATTTTCACGGAATAGACTGGACAGCCATGCGTACGGAATACGAAAAGTATTTGCCACATATTGGTAATGACTTTGAATTTGCAGAAATGATTTCTGAAATGCTGGGTGAGCTAAATGTGAGTCACGCTGGAGGTCGTTTTTCAGTTGGTATCGCTAACGGAGATGAAACTGCTTCGCTAGGTATCTTTATAGACTACAATTATAAAGGAGACGGAATTAAAATTACAGAAGTTATCAAAGGCGGACCATTAGATAAATCTGGCTTCGATATAAAACCGGGTACGGTAATCGAAAAAATAAACGGTGAAACTATTGGTACGTCTATGGATGCAGCCTATTATTTAAACCGTTTAGAAGGTAATTTTACCTTGTTAGATATGTTGGATGATAAGGGTAAAAGAAAGCAAATTACCGTGAAGCCTATTTCTTTAAGTACAGAAGGTGGGTTGTTATATGAGCGTTGGGTGAAGAACAATGAAAAAGAAGTACTGGAAAAGAGTAATGGTACTTTGGGCTATGTACATATACCAGGAATGAGCGACGGACCTTACCGTACTATTTACGAGGAAATGCTAGGTAAGTTCAATGATAAGAAAGGAGTTATTGTAGATACCCGTTTTAATGGCGGTGGAGACTTGGTAGCAGATTTGGCAATGTTCTTTACAGGAGTGTCTTTTTTATCTTATGAGACCGAAGATAGGGTAGTAGGTGGCGAACCAACTTCTAGGTGGACGAAGCCAACCTTGGCAATGTTCAACGAATCTATGTACAGTGATGGTTCTTGCTTCGCAAGCGGCTATGTAGATCTAAAGATCGGAAAAACCGTAGGTATGCCTGTACCAGGTACTTGTAGTTGGGCAGGTTGGGAGCGTTTACCTAATGGCGGCGTTTGGGGTGTTGTGCCTGTAAGTGCTAAAAATAAGCAAGGCGAATGGATGGAAAACAATGAAACCAACCCAGAAATTCTTATTAAAAATCAGCCTGAAGTAATTGCAAAAGGTACTGATGAGCAATTAGAAAAGTCTATTGAAGTGTTAATGAAAGAGGTGGAGTAGTTCCTGAGCTACTTCAGTATTCTTAAAGTATTTATAAAAAGAAAATATACGTACCATGGTATGTATATTCAAATGTTGTAGCCAATAAAACCAAACATATGAAAAAATCAATAGTTACTCTGATAACCATTATCCTATTTGTGCTTCCACAAATAGTTTTATCTCAAAACAAAACATTTGTACCTGCAGATTTTATAGTACCTGATACACTTGAGAATCAACATTTCAGAATTAGAATGCTAACCGTGAACGACGTTGTAAAAGATTATGACGCGGTTATGACAAGTCTTAGCCATTTACAAGAAATGTTCCTGCCAATATGGGAATGGCCAACAGAGGATCTGTCATTCGAACAGGATTTGATTGATTTAGGTTGGCATCAAAAAGAGTTCCAAATGCGAAGTTCGTTCGCATATACTGTTGTAAGTTTAGATGAAAGTCAAGTACTTGGATGTTTGTATATTGAACCTTCCAAAAAGGCTGATTTTGATGCTGAAATATATATGTGGGTCCGACAAAGTGAGGTTGCAAACGGACTTGACTCAATTCTGTTTAAAACGGTAAAAAAATGGATTGAGAATGAATGGACTTTTAAGAACCCTGCATATCCCATTAGGGAAATAAATTTTGAGAAATGGAAGTCCATGAAATAAATAATTACTGGCTACAACAACACCAATAATTAATGCGGACTTTGGTGATTACGCCAAGGTCTGTGTATATTTATGAGGTCGCTAAATCTTATGGGTTTAGCTTTGGAATAGTAAAAATAAATCAAAACAATAAGCTTTAGCGTAGTGCGTAGACGGAAACGAAAAGTTTCCTTACTTCCGCACTACGCTTAGCTCAAACGTTGATATAAATTACGAAGCTGAAATGAAAATTAGAGAAGCTCATAGAAATGAATATACCATTTCAACCGACAAGGATAAATTAGATATTTTGAGCATTCACAAATTCCTTGCAAACGAAACGGATTGGGCTAACGGAATTCCAATCAATACTTTGAAAACATCAATTGAAAACTCATTGAACTTTGGGCTTTATTACGAAAATAACCAAATTGGCTTTGCTAGAATAATTTCAGACTATTCAACTATTGCGTACTTAGGAGATGTTTATGTTTTAAAAGAATATAGAGGAAAGGGATTGAGTAAATGGCTGATAAATGAAATAATGGAGCATCCAAATCTACAAGGATTAAGACGCTGGATTTTACTAACTGATACCGCAGAATGGCTTTATAAAAAGTTTGGTTTTACAGAATTACCAAATCCTAAGTTTTATATGGAGAAACATAACCCAAATGTATATAACGGAATAAAAAACTAATGCCAATAAAACCTAAACGTAATGCGGACTTTAGAGCTTAATCGAAAGGTCTGTATATTTATAAAGTCGCTAAATCTAATGTTAAGTAATTTAGAAAAAGAAATTTAAAAAATAGAGTCTAAAGAAAAGCAATTAATAGAGGTTGCCTCATAAAATGAAAACAAAATAACCGAGATACAATACTGTAGCCAATATGTTGTAAACCATTAGAAAAAACTAGGTTTGATTGAAAATTTTAGAAATATCGAATATTTAAAATATGGGAACGAGAGGCAAAAGTGTGCTTTTTCTGAAATTAAAAAACATAGAATTTTTGAGAAACTAGAAAAGTATAATCCTATTTTGACAGGAACAATTCCTATCGGAATTGATATACCTGAAAGTGATTTAGATATTATTTGCGAATGCGAAAACCATTCTGAATTTTCTAAACACCTACTTCAGGAGTTTTCGGACAATAAAGATTTTAAAATTTACTCAACCGAACAAAACGGAATAGAATCAACTATAGCGGAGTTTAAAACGGATAATTTTTTCTTTGAGATTTTTGGGCAAAATATTTCAACCGAAAAACAAAACGCTTATCGGCATATGATTATTGAAAGTAGAATATTAAAAGAAAAAGGAATTGATTTTAAAGAAAAGATAATAAAGTTAAAATCTAGCGGAATAAAAACTGAACCTGCATTTGCTAAATTATTAGAGTTAAATGGAAATCCATACGTTGAATTATTAAAACTATATAGTAAAGAAGGTGTATAGTTAATTCCTTTCTCAAGAAAAGTTGTTTATACCAACTAAATACTATTCTTATATTAAATCAATCGTCACTATTTAAACCAACTCAAATCTGAATATGATTCAACTTTTTTTAAAAGCCAAACATTGGCAACTTTTTATAATCATGTTAGGGATTCCATTAATTTCCCAGTTTTATTTTTTGACGAGAATATTTAGAATTCAAACTCCTATGGAGCAATTGTCTGGAAGTAAAGGGTTTACAGAAGTTGTAAGCGAGAAATTCATTCTATTCGATTTTTTCCCATTCATAACTATTTTTTTCATTCTTGTCTTTTTTGGTTGGATTTGGTCAATAGCCATTGGACTTCAAAAAAGCAATCCTAATGGTATTAAAATGAAGGTTGGAAAATTCAAAATTCTATTTTTTATACCACTTGTTTATATCGTGCTTATGATGGTCTTTATGAGCAGATTTTCACCTGAAATATTACCAGGGGGTTTCTCTATTAGCGGTTACATTTTTGCGATTATTTTACCGCTTCATTTGTTGTCTATGTTTTGTATTTTCTATTCTATGTATTTTGCCGCAAAAACATTTAAAACTGCTGAACTACAAAGGAAAGTTGAATTTGGAGATTTTGCTGGGGAATTTTTTCTGTTGTGGTTTTATTTTATTGGCATTTGGATTATTCAGCCTAAAGTGAATAAACTATATGAAAAAGAAAAGACTACTTACTATATTGAATAAATCTTACATAGAGTTTTGTACAATGTAGGAGGGAATATGTATGGTTGTATAACCACAGAGTTATAAACTCGCTAAACTTGTTGATTTTGATAAATTAAAAAGAAAACTAAAGTCGCCCGAACGCATCTTTTCGGTATAGGCGGACAAAAAGCTTTAGCTTCGTGCACGGACAGCAATGAAATAATTTCTTGATTCTGCATAAGGCTTGGACCAAACGTTGGTAACAAGCTTAAAAAGTGAAAATAAAAAAATGAAAGTAAAAATTCTTAAATCCAATATTCAGTTAGAAAACGACAGGGTTTTACTTGTCCCTTTTGATAATGAAAGAAATGAGGAGCTCAAAGAAATAATCTTTGATAAAGAAATTTGGAAATTTATGGGAATGAGCATAAATAACGAACAGGGCTTAAAAAACTATATTGCAAAAACGATTAAGGACAAAAATAATCGCTTGTGTTATCCCTTCTTAATTATCGATAAAGAAACTGATAGAGTGGCAGGTTGTACAAGATATGGAAATGTAAATACCGCAAATCAAAAATGTGAAATTGGCTGGACCTGGTACGGTACAGAATTTCAAGGCACAGGATTAAACAAAGCTTGTAAATACGAATTATTGAATTTTGGTTTTGAAAATATTGGATTTAGAAGAATACAGTTTAGTGTTGATAAAGCAAACTTAAGGTCTCAAAAAGCCGTTGAAAAATTAGGTGCGCAGAAAGAGGGCGTTTTCAGAAATAACTATATCGCTGCTAGTGGAGAAAGTAGAACCGATGTTTATTATAGTATTATAAAAGAGGAGTGGAGTTCACTCAAATCTGAACTTTTTTCTGAATTTATAGTCTATTAAAAGCTAAGTAGAACGTGAATATTTGTTGCCACTAAAACCTTATAATAATCCAGACTAATGTCATAATGCCAAAAGTTTGTATACTTTTATTAGGTCGCAAAATTTTTAAGATTTTGCTTTGGACAAGAAAAAATAAAACCCAACAATAAGCTTTAGCTTCGTGCGCAGACGGAAACGAAAAATTTCCTTGCAACCGCATTATGGTTTGCTAATTCATTGTAATATGGTCCTTATAATTTTACTTATTAACTACTAGATGTAAAGCGGGTTTTAAGTTGAATATGAGAGGAGGTAAATACCTACAATTCAACATATGCTATACCTTTAATTATATATTTTAAAGAAATGAATATAACTCTAGACTGGAGAAAAATAAGAACACATTTCAATAAGAGTTTCAGTTCTAATTTTCATATTTCCATTGCATCTGTAGATTCAGATAATAACCCGACTGTTACACCAATAGGATCGTTATTTCTTAATGATGACCAAACAGGTTTTTATTTTGAAAAGTTCCCAAAAAAATTACCGCTACACGCAACAACGAATAAGAATGTATGTCTTCTTGGGGTAAACAGTAGTAGGGTCTTTTGGCTTAGGGCATTATTTAAAGAAAGATTTTCTGACCATCCTGCAATAAAATTATATGGAGAGCTTGATGAAAGAAGATTGGCGACCGAGCAAGAAACAAAACGACTTAACCGTAGAATGAGAATGACTAAAGGTCTAAAAGGAAACACGTATTTATGGGGTAAAATGGAATATGTACGTGATATAAAATTTACTAAAGCCGAGAAGATTAATTTAGGAAAAATGACAGCCAGTTTATGATAACCTTTTTAAGGGTAATAAATTAGGTCGATCATCAATCAAACAAGAAACCATGGGAAAGAAATTAGATGCTATCACTCCCGCATTACAAGAATTCATAGAAAACCAGAAGATATTTTTTGTGGGTACAGCTGCTGCTGAAGGCAATGTAAATGTATCGCCAAAAGGTACAGATTCTTTTAGAGTGATCAATCAGAATAAAATTGTTTGGTTAAACCTTACGGGTAGTGGTAATGAAACTGCAGCTCATTTGTTGAAGAATAATAGAATGACCATCATGTTCTGTGCTTTTGAAGGTAAGCCCATGATTTTAAGATTATATGGCGAAGCCAAAATTTATCATAAACGTGACAGTATTTTTAATGACTTTTCTCAACTGTTTCCTGAGAATGTAGGGGCAAGGCAAATAATTGAAATGAATGTAGATTTAGTGCAGACTTCTTGCGGTTTTGCCGTTCCGTTTATGGATTTTAAAGAAGAACGGACAACACTGAATAATTGGGCAGAAAAACAAGGGGCGGAAAAAATTGAAGCGTATTGGAGAAATAAAAACACTAAAAGTATTGATGGCTTTAATACCCACATTTTTAAAGATTAATAATTCTAATTGAAAAAAATACAATAGGCAATTACATAAAACCCCTCCATTGATTTTATGTACAACAAAAAGTTATAACTAAAGGATTCCAAGTTTATAAAATTCTTCTAATTGAGAGTTGCAGCTAAAATTAACATCTAAATCTTTTACGATTCCTGTGCCAACACCATATACCCAACCGTGTAAATAAAGGTCTTGACCTCTTTCCCAAGCATTTTGTACAATAGACGTTTTTGCGAGATTATAAACCTGTTCAATAGCATTGAATTCAACAAAACGGTCAAAGAGCTTGGTTTCTTCTTTAATCTCTCCTAGCTCTAGTTGGTGCTGCCTATAGACATCTCTAATGTGGCGTATCCAATTATCGGCTAACCCGTAAGATTTGCTTCCCATGGCCGCTTTTACACCACCACAGCCATAATGGCCGCACACGATAATATGTTTTATTTTAAGCACATTTACCGCGTAGTCTAAAACACTTAACATGTTCATGTCTGAGTGCACTACCATATTCGCTATGTTTCTATGTACAAAGACCTCACCTGGTTTAGCCCCAATTATCTCGTTGGCAGGTACACGACTATCGGAACAACCGATCCATAAAAGTGGTGGTTGTTGTCCTTTCTCTAGTTTCTTGAAAAAATCTGGGTCATCATCTAATTTAGATTCGACCCATTTTTTATTATTTTCAATCAAGCTTTTATAAAAATCTAATTTCATATTTTTTTAACTATTAATGCTCTAAATGGAATACTTGGTGTCCGAAATATTTTCTAAAACTTTCCGGATTATCTAAAGTTTCCTTTTCTGCAATCATTTTAATATCGATATTGTTATTCTTCGCCTTAATAGAAAATTCATCTAAATATTCAAGAATATCATAGTCTAGTACTTTTGTTTTTCTAAAATCCAATTCCAGATAAGAATCATTTTTCAAGGCATCTAGCTCTTTCATGATAGGACCTTTATTAATAAAGGTAACCTCTTCGGCAAAATTAATGTGAAATACATTCCTTTTACCGTTATCCTCCTTTACTAGCAGTTGGTGAGAGTTGTAATAAGACTTTAAAAGAACTACGATTAAACCCACGGTTAAACCTATTAAAATACCCTTTAATAAATCTGTAGTTACAATACCGATTACCGTTATAATAAATGGAATAAACTGCGCTTTACCCAATTTATACATTTGAATAAAAGATTTAGGGCTAGCAAGCTTATAACCTATTACCAAAAGAACACTAGCTAAAACAGCTTGTGGTATTAGATTCAATAGTGTAGGGATTGCAATTACACTTATAAGGATTAGTATACCATGCAAAATTGCAGAAAGTTTTGTCATGGCTCCGCTCATTACATTTGCAGAACTGCGAACTACAACTTGCGTTATAGGTATACCGCCAATTAAACCAGAAACACTATTTCCAATGCCTTGGGCAATCAACTCTCTATTGGTGGGGGTTTGTCTTTTTAAGGGGTCAAGTTTATCTGAAGCCTCAACACTCAATAAAGTTTCTAAACTTGCCACAATGGCTATGGTAAACGCTGTTATATATACCTTTTTATCAGCTAATGCAGAAAAATCAGGCAGTGTAAATTGTCCCATAAAGGAAGCTACATCATTTGGTATTGGAACACTTACAAGCTGACTTTCATGTAGTTCTAGGAAACCAGATTTTCCAAAAGTGATGTAAATTACTATTCCCGCAATTACCGCTATTAAAGGAGCGGGAACGAGCTTAAAAATTTTATTTTTTTTTGCAAGTATACCATCCCAAATTAATAATATACTTAAAGAAATTATTGTAATTAATATGGCTCCAGGGGTAATTTGGTCATGCAAACCGCTTAAATCAATTCTGTCGGTATTGACATCACCGCTAAAGCCAAATGCTAGAGGAATCTGTTGAACGAAAATCATAATTCCTATAGCACATAACATTCCCTTTATTACCGCAGAGGGAAAGTAATACCCAATTACTCCCGCACGAAATATACCTAGTAGAATTTGAATGATACCAGCTAAAATTACAGCGGTAAGAAAAAGCTCGTAACTTCCTAAATCAGCAATAGCATTAAAAACAATAACGACTAAACCTGCAGCCGGACCACTGACCCCAATTGAGGAGCCAGATAGATAGCCAACTAAAACACCACCAATTAAACCAGCTATTAGTCCTGCAAAAGGAGGTGCTCCACTGGCTAAAGCTACGCCTAAGCATAATGGTAATGCGACAAAGAATACAACAAGACTAGCAGGTAAGTCTTTTTTCCAATGTTTTAATAACTTCATGAAAATTTTAAATTTGAATATATAAGATATTGTCCCACTAAGATGTAAATAATCTTTAGGAGACCTTTTTTTTATAATTAATGTGGAACACTTACTGCATACAATATGCGATAAGTGTAAATGAATTATTACCCTATATATTGAGGTGGAGGTGTTGGTTGGGAGATTTCAATAATTTTGAAAGCCAAGTTTAGCTTTAGATTGATAGTAAAATTATTGGAGCTTAAATAAGCTAGTAAAAGATGCTTTTCTCGGTGAGGAATATCTATGTCTATAATCTCTTCGTCAACGTCAGATTCAGATTCATCATGATTATCATTTTGTTCCGTATCAAAAACCACAGTATGGTCTTCAGAATACTTTGATAATAACTCATTAGCTAACCCTAAAGTAAAAACCAGCAATAGAATATTAGATAAAATATATTTATGGAAGGTTTTCAATTATTAAATTGTTTAATAAAGTAGTTGTTGAATTATTCTTGCTAAAAGTAGAATTGTGTTATTAATATTTCATTAAAATTATGTTAAACAATAGTGTTAATTAAATTATTTATGGAATTAAGCTAGTTTGTTGCGAATATGGCAATTATTGAAGTTGTGGATATCTGTTTGTTCAATAGAAGTGTCTTATGGTCACAACTAATTAATAAACGGTATTTTTATTATGTATTAAATAAACACATTTTGAAACAATCAATAGCACGAATAGCGTTAGTAGTAGATGACTATGATAAAGCCATAGAGTTTTATACTAAAAAGTTAGATTTTTTACTTGTAGAAGACACTAATTTAGGAGATGGTAAAAGATGGGTAATAGTTTCACCAAAAGGAGCTAATGAATGTTCTCTAGTGTTAGCGAAAGCAGATGATGAGGATCAAGAGTCACGAGTTGGAAACCAAACAGGTGGCAGGGTATTTCTATTTTTATATACTGATAATTTTTGGAGAGACTATTATAAGATGGTTGAAAAAGGGGTGAAATTTTTTAGAGAACCAGAAAAGATGCCTTATGGTATGGTTGCTGTCTTTAAAGATTTATATGGAAATATGTGGGATTTATTAGAGCCTGTTACAGAGAAATAGCTTTTACGTTTATAGAGCATTAAGAATGATCAATTATCTTAAAAATATATTCAGTTTCAATAGCCCTAAACCTTTAACGGGCTTTAGTGTTTCCAAGAATGCTTTTAGTTTAAAAAGACTGCTTTGCGGTATTGGTAAATCTGAAGTTAGAGAGAATGAAATAAAGATCACCGATTATCCTTTTGAGCCTTCTATTGTATATCCAACAGGAATAATTTTAGCAAGTGATATTGATGCGCTGTCTATAGAATTTGGAGTATGTAAAATCTATGTCAAAAATGATATTGTCTTTATTACATCAGAAAAAAAAGAAGTGTTAAAGCAATTTTCAGAAGTCCATAATATAGAAATAATTCCACATAGCTGGAACTGGGATTGGCTGTTAGAACCCTATTTAGATACCGAATTTACTAAAGAGAATGAAGAACGTTGCTTGGTACAATTAATTAATAACGACTTTACAAAAGAAGAAGTAAATGCCATAAGTAAAGAGATAGAAAAGCAAATGTATGCTTACAATTTTGATATAATGTTATGGGATTGGTGCAGCTTAAGTCTGTCTGACGTTCTTTCTGCAATGAGGGCAAAATATAATAAAGAAGATTTCAGGAAATTTTATAAACGAGCCCTTGAAATAGAAAAGCGAACAAAACAATAACTTGGGAGCTCACAGATTTAATTAGTGCTCTTATAAGTGATAAACTGCTCTATTTATAATTAATCTTTATCTTTAAAGAAGACTAATTAGAAACCATGCAAGTTCCGGAAATCCCCAACTTAATACACTACGCCATTCCTTTTTTTGCGGCAACCGTAATACTTGAAGTGATTCTTACGGTAAAAATTAAGCTTGAAAATTATGAGTTTAAAGATGCGGGCACCTCTATACTTATGGGTTTAGGGAACGTTGCTATTGGTTTGGTCACCAAAGGCATAGCATTAGGTTTGTTTTACTTGCTATATAATTTTTACCATGTCTTTGAAATCCCTTTTGCTTGGTGGTCTTGGTTAATCTTACTTTTTGCAGAAGATTTTTGCTATTACTGGTTTCATAGAATTAGTCATGAAAGCAGATTTTTTTGGGCTAGCCATGTAGTGCATCATTCCTCTAAACACTATAATTTAAGCACAGCATTACGTCAATCATGGTCTGGTGGATTTTACACGTTTATCTTTTGGATTCCATTGATTATCATTGGTTTTCACCCAGTAATGGTTTTAGTTCAGATGTCCGTTAGTTTAATCTATCAGTATTGGATACATACCGAAATGATTAAGAAGATGCCCAATTGGTTTGAGGGTATTTTTAATACACCAAGCCACCATAGGGTACACCATGCAACTAATCCTCAGTATTTAGATAGAAATCATGCAGGAATTTTTATCATTTGGGATAGATTTTTTGGCACTTTTGAACCCGAAGTAGAAAAACCGGTTTATGGATTAGTAACTAATATAGATACCTATAACCCACTAAAAATTGCCTTCGCAGAATGGTTTAAAATGTTAAGCGATTTCTTTACATCAAAAACATCTATCAAAAATAGATTTAGATACTTAATAAAACCACCAGGTTGGCGTCATGATGGTAGTAGTATATTGTCTTCTGATCTTCGAAAAGAATGGGAAGAATCGAACAAAGTAGATATGTAGCGTAACAAAATTTGCTTTCTATCGTCAAACAAGCATACAACCAACCCATAGATTCAAATGAGTAATAAATTAGTAGCGTACATCGGAATTTTAGGAGTAGGCTTATTTGCTATTGCAGCCATAATTGGTCCGTTATTAATAGAAGATTATAGTTTCGTAAGTCAATACATTAGCGAATCATTTGCATCAAATACACAGTACGGTAAATATTTACAGTATTTAGGTTACGTTCCAAGTGGAATTTTAACTGCAATTTTTTGTTTCAGTGCACCAAAATATTTACAAAATTCAAGATGGATTAAAGCAGGATTTATTGGACTCGCTATTTTCTATGGTCTAGGAACAATATTAGTGGGCTTATTTCCTTGTGATGCCGGATGCCCAACTAATATTATGATGTCTAGTGACTCTCAGTTAATACATAATTCGGCAGCTTCTTTAACCTATATTTTTCTTCCTTTTTGCATGTTGGCTATAGGTCTAGGTTTAAAGAAATTTGAGGTTCATCACCGTTTATCCCAAATTACCTTTGCTATGGCAATTGTTAGCGGCATATTTATTTTTGTATTAATATCTAATCCAGAATCTGGTTATCGTGGTTTGTTACAGCGCATAATTGAGACTTCATTTATTACATTTATGGTTTCAAGTGCGTTAGAAATCAAGAATAGTACTAAAAGCGTTTTAGGTAGCTAACTTAAACAAATTACCTAGAAACTACTCTTTATAAACAACGCCGTCTTTCATTACAAATGAGACATTTTTCATAGTAGTGATGTCTTTAACGGGATTGCCTTTCACAGCAATAATATCCGCTAGAAAGCCTTTTTGTAGCTGACCAAGTTGATTTAGGTGAAACATAGAAGCGTTACCGGAAGTAGCAGATTTTAATACGTCTATTGGTTTCATGCCATAGTCCACCATCAACTCCATTTCACGATAATTTTCACCATGGGTAAAAACACCTACATCGCCACCAAAAACAATTTGTACACCAGATTCTAGAGCTGTTTTAAAAGATTTACGTTTCTGTTGAATGCGTTCCGGTTCTGGGTCGGTAGCTTTTTTCCATCCTCGGTATTGTGTAATGGCATCTCCAGCGGCAAGGGTAGGGCATAAGCCTATTCCTTTTTCTTTCATCATCTTAAAGATTTCTAAGGTGCCACCATCTCCATGCTCAATAGTTTCAACTCCACCTTGTATTGCTCTTCTCATACCTTCTGGGGTGCCTGCGTGTGCAACAACATATTTACCCGCGCTTTTTGCCGTAGCGACCATGGCATCAATTTCTTCTTGTAGAAAAGTAGGTTGAGAATCCGCACCTGGCGTCCAACGGTAATCGGCATAAATTTTAATAAGATCAGCCCCATTTCCCATTTGTCTGCGTACGGTTTCAATGCATTGGTCCACTCCGCTAGCAGGTTCAGCACCTAAGGGCACCGTAACCCCATCATGAAAACCTTTTGGTCCGTATGCACCTGTGGCTACAATTGCAGGTCCGGCAACTAATAATCGTGGTCCGACAATAATACCGTTATCAATGGTTTTCTTTATATAAACATCTGTATATCCAGCACCTTCAGCACCTAAATCACGCATAGTGGTTATTCCTGCTAAAAGTGAATTTTTCACATGAACCGTGCTTCTAACAGCACGTTCTACTGGTGATTCTTTTAGAACTTGATCATTCCAATCGGTTTCGTTATAAGGGTGTAACAACACATGCGAGTGGCCTTCAATAATACCTGGCATTAAAGTGGTGCCCGGTAGATCAACCTCAGTAGTGTTATTGGGTAATGTTACACTGTTTGCTTTACCAGTGTATATTACCATATTTCCTTCTACCAATACCACCCAATTATCGTGCATTTCATTGCCATCAAAAACACGGTCTGGTTTTAAGAGTGTTTGACTAAAACATATGGAAGTAGTGAAAAGAAAAATAAAAAATACTGATTTCATTTTGGTAGTTGGTTTAGTTGACAATGGCAGAATTTAAAAGATGGTTTAAATCAGATTTGCTGTGTTGATTTCCGTTAGACAACACCATAAAAATGTCTTGAGTATTCTTTATATCCTCTAACGGATTACGGTTTAATAAAACAATATCTGCAATTTGGCCTTCAGAAATAGTTCCGTAATCTTCATCTTGTTTTAAGAATTTAGCTCCGTTATATGCAGAAGTTTTAAGCGCGTTCAATGGTGACATTCCTATATTCACCATAGCTTCCAATTCTTTGTGTAACGAAATACCAGGATAAGTGTAACTGTTGTAAGCACCACTATCAGAACCTGCCAAAAGTGAAACTCCGTTTACGCTTAATTTATAGGCAAGTTTGCCAAAAAATTGGTCTAAAGCTTTACGGTCGGCAACTTGCTTGTCCGTTGCATTCTTAACGCGGTCAATTCTGCCCTTGTAGGTTTGTTGAATTCCGGTAGACATATATTTTAGGTAATCGTCTTTAGAATGGTCTACTTCATCTAAATAGCTTAAAACCCTGCCAATATGAAGTGTAGGTACCACAAAGACATTATGCTCTTTTAAATTGGTAAATGTAGCCAGAGCCGTGGAATCTGAATAAGATTATTGAAGTAGGGGCATGGCATCCCAAAATCCGATTTCCTTTTTTATCAATTGTTGGGTAATCTCTTTTTCATTCGCAGAACTCCCTTTCATGATATAATACAAATGCTCTACAGCATCAATACCGGCATCTATTGTTTCATCAAGTTCAACAGTAAAAGGCATATGACCAGAGGTAATCAAATTTCTTTTTTCTGCCTCCTCAATTGTTTTTATATAATTAGCTCCAGAAATACGGCTATCATAAATTTTTACGAAATCTGATGGTATGGCTTCTAAAGAATCTAACGCATTGGTGATATCTTCTTCATTATCAACCTCTAAAGAGCCTGCCCATGTACCATTGGGACCATCAATTTTTGGTCCTGATGTAAAAATTTTAGGACCTACCAATTCATTGTTAGCAATTGCTTTTCGCCATTCTAAAACGGAAGAGGTAAGATCTCCCCCTGCATCACGAACAGTTGTAATTCCGTTCGCCATAAAAAGTTTTAAAAAATTCTTATTCACATCAATTAAAGAATCACCACCTCTAAAATGCGTGTGGTTGTCCCAGAAGCCCGGTACTATGTATTTCCCAGTAGCGTCTATAGTGGCTTTTGCTTCAACATTACTTAACGAGGCATCAGTAGTTATTTTAGTAATTCTATTGTTGTTGATGAAGATGTTTGATACAGAGATAGTGCCATCTTCTAAATTAATTACGCTTCCGTTTTTAATAAGTACATCAAATGAAACTGGCTTTTTTTCATTACAACTAACAAGTGCAATAAATAAAGTGAGAGCGACGATTTTCCCTTTAATTGGTAATCTCATAATAGTAAAGAAATTTAGCAATGGGAAGTTAAAAAGAATAAGTGAAAATTTTTTGATTCAGTTTTGATATCATTTAGGAATTAGTGCATAGACAATGAATCATTCTTCAATTTAAAGAATGCTTACTAATGCAGTATTAAATTCATTTTTTGGCAGATTGCCAACCACCACCATTTCTGTATTTAATATTTTCAGCCGAGTGATAAATGATTTCTTTTACCCTTTTAGTACGCGTTTCTTGACGTTTTGCTTGATTAAGCCAATAAAGATAGCTTTTGCGTTGGCTACGTGTAAAATTTGTAAAGTTGGAATACGCAACCGGATTTTTGTCGAAAGCGATTTGCAATTCTTCTGGAATCACTCCGTTTTCAACATCGTCTAAAGAGCTCCACGAACCATTTTGTTTAGCAATTTTAATAGCAGCTAAACCTGCAGCATGCATTTTATTAGTTGCTTTTAGTTCTTTTATATAGTCCTTGTTAACTCTACTCCAAACGCTTTTGGGTTTCCGTTTGCAAAAATATTGTCTTCGTTTACCATCACCCAAACTTTTAACCGTACTATCTATCCATCCATAACAGAGGGCTACTTGTACAGCTTCTTCCCAGCGCATGCTTTCATTTTCATGTGCAACAGAATAGAAAATTAGATGAATACCTGTATCCAAATAATGATTATTATGTAACCAATCTTTAAATTCAATATCATTTTTGAAATATAACTCGGGTATTTCTAACATAATTCTTTAAAAAAGCTATTAATTTATCATAAAAATACAATCTTTAGGGCATAAAGTATTGGTAAATACAGATGCACGCCCTATTTTTATCAATTCTTAAATCAACTAAACAACAACAAATAACGTATGAAAAAAATCTTCAATGCGCTGCTTTTGGGCTTTGCGCTTATTATTGTCTCATGTGGTGGCAATAAAAGAGAAGGAGAAGCTAGAGTATTAGTTTTCTCTAAAACCATGGCTTTTAAGCATGCATCTATACCGGCAGGTATTGCAGCAATACAAAAGTTAGGTAGTGAAAACGGTTTTGCCGTAGATACGACAAAGAACGCAGAATTATTTACCGATGAAAATCTTAAAGAATATTCTGCTGTAATTTTCTTGAGTACAACAGGTAATATCTTAGATCAATACCAAGAAGCTGCTTTTGAGCGCTACATTCAAGCTGGTGGTGGTTATGTAGGTATACATGCTGCAGCAGATACTGAATATGATTGGGGTTGGTACAATGACCTAGCGGGAGCTCAGTTTTTAAGTCACCCAAGCGGTACACCAACAGCAGATTTCATAATTAAAGACAAAAACTTTAAAGCAACTGAATTCTTTACGGATACTATTTGGAACAGAACAGATGAATTATATAATTACAAGAACATCAATCCAGATGTAAATGTAGTTATGACCTTAGATGAGAAATCATATGAAGGTGGTGAGAATGGAGATTTTCATCCAATAGCTTGGTATCATGATTATGATGGCGGACGTGCATTTTATACTGGTGGCGGACATACCGATGAGAGTTTTTCTGAAGACTTATTTTTAAAGCACCTTTTAGGAGGAATTAAATATGCCATTGGCGAAAACTTAAACTTAGATTATTCTAAAGTAGCATCTCAAATTCCACCAGATGCTGATCGTTTTGCAAAAGTTACGTTAAGCGAAGGTCAGTTTTTTGAACCTACGGAAATGGCGGTACTTCCAAACGGAGATGTTTTAGTAGCTCAACGTAGGGGAGAGGTAATGCTATATAATAACGAGTCAAAAGAACTTACTGAAGTTTTAAAACTTGATGTGTATGCAAAAACCCTTAATACACCAGGTGTAAATGCGGAAGAAGGATTAATGGGATTACAAAAAGATCCTGATTTTGCAAATAATCATTGGATATACTTGTACTATGCACCAACAGGAGATAAATGGGTAAACCGTTTATCTAGATTTAAATTTACAGATGGCAAATTCGATGTAGCATCTGAACAAGTTATTTTAGATGTAGATAGTCAACGCGAAATTTGTTGTCATACAGGTGGTTCAATTGCTTTTGGACCAGATAATTTGCTTTATTTATCTACGGGAGATAACTCAACTCCGTTTAATGAGAAAGATGTAAAGTATGTAAATAATGGTTTTGCACCATTGAACGATACTCCAGGTCATGAGCAGTACGATGCTAGACGTTCTTCTGGTAATACCAATGACCTTCGTGGTAAGATTTTAAGAATAAAAGTGAAGGAAGATGGAACGTACGATATTCCTGAAGGAAACTTATTTGCAGTAGGTACAGACAAAACTAGACCTGAGATTTACACCATGGGTCATAGAAATCCGTATAGAATATCTGTTGATATGAAAAGAGGATATGTGTATTGGGGAGATGTTGGTCCAGATGCAAGAGCAGATAGTTTAAGTACTAGGGGTCCAAAAGGATATGATGAAATGAACCAAGCAAAAAAAGCAGGTAATTTTGGTTGGCCTTTGTTTATTGGTGACAATTTTGCTTATAAAGCATATAATTATGAAACTGGAGAAAGCGGACCAGCTTTTGATCCGGAAAAGCCAATGAATACTTCTAGAAATAATACGGGGTTAACAGAACTACCACCGGCTATGCCAGCGTATGTTTATTACCCGTATGATGAATCACAAGCTTTTCCACAAACAGCTACAGGTGGTAGAAATGCTATGGCAGGACCTACTTACTATTCAGATATGTTTGAAGGTGATGAAAAACTACCAAGCTATTATGATGGTAAGGTTATTATATATGATTGGATGCGTGGATGGATGTTCGCGGTACATTTAGATAAGAATGGAGATTTCAATAAAATGGAACCATTTGCTCCTAATGTTAAGGTCAATAACTTAATTGACATGGAAGTTGGACCTAACGGAAAAATCTATCTATTGGAATACGGTAGTGGTTGGTTCTCGCAAAATGCAAATTCTGCTTTGGGTTATATTGAATTTAACGGTGGTAATAGACCTCCATTAATTAATTCCATTACTGTGGATAAAACTGCTGGAAGAACACCTTTAGCCGTAAATGCACAAATTGATGCAAATGACCGTGAGGACGATGCCATTAAATATATGTGGGATTTTGGTAATGGAGATACTAAAGAAACAACAGAGCCTAATGTTAGCTATACGTATGCAGATGCTGGGGTTTATAAATTAAAAGTTACCGTTTCTGATGATAAAGGTGCAGAAGCAATTAGCGAAAGTACAAGTATTGTAACAGGTAATTCAAGACCAGAAGTTGCTATATCTCTAGGGGGAAGTACACCGGCGTTTTATTTGCCAGGACAGAAAATTGCATACGATGTTTCGGTTACTGATCCAGACGGAACGGAAATAGATCCAAGCAATATTTTTGTAAGTGTCGATTATTTAGAAGGTATGGATAAGGTTGCCATGAATATGGGGCATCAACAAGTTTCTGCAGCTGTAACAGGTAAAGCTTTAACACAGGCCATGGATTGTAAAACTTGCCATAAAGAGGCAGAAGCATCTATTGGACCTAATTATAAGGATGTGGCAGCTAAATATAAAGAACGTCGTGATGCTTTAAAGTATCTACAAGGTAAGATTAAAACTGGTGGTAATGGAGTTTGGGGAGAAGTGACTATGCCAGCTCACCCTAATATAACATCAGATGAATCTAGACAGATTGCTTTATATATTCTTTCTTTGAACGGAGACGGTAAGGAAGAAAAATCATTACCAGCAAAAGGTACTATAACGGCAGAATCGTCTGCGCCAGGTAACATGTTGGTAATTACAGCTAGTTATACAGATGCAGGTGCTGAAGGAACTATTCCTTTAACAGGTTCTAAATCTATTGCAATACCTAGCAGTACGGTAAAGTTTAATGATCAAGTTAAAGTGGACGGAATGCAAGCAATGCAATTTGGTGGTATGGACCTTTTATTGATTGGTAAATCATCTGGATGGTTCATGTTGGAGAATATGTCATTGAAAAACGTAAAGTCTGTTTCGTTAACTGCAGGATGGCAAGCGCCACCAACGATGTATTTTGATTTTGAAATTCACGAAAATACAGTAGATGGCCCTGTAGTAGGTAAAGGCAGATTAACAGCTCAGCCAGAAGGTTCGCAAGGTACAATGTTTACTTTACCAATAACTGGTACAGTTTCTAGTGACGGACCTTATTACATCACTTTTAAAGGAGAAGAAGGTAAAGAGCTTTCTCCAGTTGCATTAACAAGTGCTATTTTTAAATAATAGACTAGTATATTATATTGAATTGAAAAGCCCGCTATTTAGCGGGCTTTTTATTTATATGAAGTTAATGTAAACTTCTAGCTTAATTTTTTACTGATGAGCTCACCAATTTGCAATAGTAAATTCATCTCAGCTTCAGTAAAATCGTAAGGTATGGGTTTCGCAATACCTATGGTTCCAAATAATGTGTCATTTAACAACAAAGGTGCGGCTAATGAACCTACTACTTTGGTATCTTTTGCAGATGGTCTAGCTACGCCAGAATCATCTGTTTGCAAGTTGCACATTTCAACTGGTTTTTTACGTTCAGCAGCAATACCGGCCATGCCTTTACCAATAGGAATTGTAGATAACTTCGGAATCAAAAATTCTGGAATTCCCACTTGTGATTGTAGTTGTAGTAAAGAATTATCATCTAAAAAATGTAAAGTTCCTGTAGAGCATGAAAAATGCGCTAACGTTATTTTTAGGATGCTGTTCCAGTCTGGAGAATCTTTGGTTAATTCTGTATTAATTGTCGTTAATATTTGTTTAGAATCGCTCATTTTAATCATTATATAACATACCAAAAAATAAATTTATGGTATTAAATTCATCTAATGATAAAGGTACGTTTTATCTCTTTTTGATAATAATTATAGCTAAACGACTTTCTTTTTTCTTGGCGGTTTGCGGTAAGCATAGTATCCTAATACGGTTTGAATAGCTTTTTCAATGGCAACTCTAATAGGAAATAATTCCTCTCCTAAATTTTCATCAATAGAACGCAATTGCATGTAGTAGTTACTAATTAATGGGTAATTACTTTTAGAAGCAATGTGAGCCTCTGCATTCGCAACAGCTTCAGGTTTATTTTCTTTAATAGGTTTACACGTAACCAATTTTGGTTTATTGTTCTTATGTAACATTGCAGAGAAGCCAAAAAGTCTACAGATGAGTCCGCGATGCGCGTAATCTGAACAGAAGCCTATAGAACCTGGAGCAATTACCTTGTTTAAAACAGGACATAGTTTATCGGAAGTATTGTTTTGTAGAAGATCAAGCCATTCTTCAGCTTCTCCATTTTTGAAAAGATGATATGCTAACGGTAAAAATTCTAATGCGGTAGCATTGATGTCCGGTTTTAGACAGCAGTTTCCACAATTAGCTACACAGCCAAGTCCTGTAGATTTTTGAAAGGAGCCCAACTCCTTGTCCAATTGGTTGAAAATACGGTCTACCGCTTGGACTTTTAAGTATATCGACACTATAGGGTTTAAAGTTAGGCGAAGGTAGACTATGTTTGAATGCGGAAAACAATTAAGAAAAATTATAATGTTAAACTTAGATAAGCGGCAAATGAGTTAAGGTAATGTATTGATGTTTAGTAAATTAAAATCAAGTATTGCAGCCTAAAACTTAGAGGTTTTAAGTCTAAGCGGTTCTTGATTTTTTCTAAGATTGATATTAAATCCAATGACACCAAGAATTTGTTCTTCTTCCGTTAATACTTGAACCTCCCATTCTCCTGGGGTTACGTTAGTTTTATAAGTATAGCCTCTAAAACCACCATCTCTACCACCGGTAATGTCATAACCTATATCTTCTACATTTTCCCATTCTTCAGTTTTGTTATTATACCTTCTCCATCTGTGAAAAATGGATTTTTTTAAATCGGTTGGAGCAAAAATTGAGGAAAAGATATAAACACGTTGGTCTGGAGAGTAGCTGTAATTCAAATTATGTTTACGCCAAAAAACAAAAGATTTCTCTGCCTCATAGGTTACTTCATAATTTCCATTGTTTAAAACAATTTCATGAGCTACAATTCCTTTATCTAATGCCAAAGGAACAGGTGGTATCAATCTTAAGAAATAAAACAGATTGATAATACCGTATATGGCTAAGATTATAGTAATCATTTTACCCAGCTTAATTTCTTTTCTTGTACTAGGACTTTTGCTATAGATAAAAATGAGTAGAATTAAGGTACTAACTAAACTTACGGCTCCTGAGATTAAGAATATGGTGGTATTTAATTCTTTAAGAAACACAGGTATCATGAAAGTGAAGAATGTGAAACTTATAAAATAGTATACACCAAATTGAAGGTATTTATTAGAAATTCTCTTTTTAAGAAATTCATTGGCTATTAGTAATAGCACTAGAATGATAAAAAAAGAGGCAGATTTTGATAGTGATACACTTCTAGAAAAATAAATAACATAGGCGCTTGATAGCCCGCCAAAAAAGAACTGAATAGCGAGTGGTAAATACTCTTCATAACGCTCTAAAAATGTGTTTTTCCATTTGCCATCGTCTACTAAATTGTAGAGATATAGGGTAATGGATAATGAGGTCATATGCATACATAAAACCGTCAAATCATAGGTACGATCAATTCGACCTAAGGTTAGGGTATCAAATATAAATCCGCCAATAAAAAATAATATTGGAGCATATTTAGAATGTTTTCGAACAAAATTTCTTAAAGCACTATTTCTATATCTGACAAGTACTTTTTTCATGTTGGTTGGAGTAATTGCGATAAAGTTAACATTATTAAAAAAAGAAAATTAATCTTATTTAATTTATGATGAACGCTAAAGGTTACTCAGAAATGAAATACATTTTAGTTCTTAGTTTCAATATAGAAATTTGGGTCGACCTGTAACGTTTTTAAATTGCCATGTAACTTCTGTGTCTGCCAATCCGTAGTGGGTTCTAGCCATATAGGTTTGTCATCAATATATACTCTAATAGGAATGGTGAAATTATCAACAGTGTTTGTAAAACGGTATGTTACTTTTTTACCTTTTATTTTGTATTCGAAAACAGGAATATTTACAGTTCTCAAATACTGATCGAAAAAAGGTTTTAAATCTCGGTTTAGTCCTAATCCAATTACATCTTCAATTTCGTTTGTAGTAACTGTTTTATGATAGAATTCTGAATTTAGGCCACGTAATATGGTTCTCCATTTTCTGTCGTCATTTACGATTTGGCGTAGGGTATGAAGAATGTTTGATCCTTTGTAATACATGTCTCCACTACCTTCATGGTTTACATTATAGATGCCAATAATAGGTTTGTCATTTCTAATATTGTTTCTAATTCCCTGTACATATGCATTTGCAGCTACAGTACCATAATGATAATCTAAGAATAGGCTTTCAGAGTAACACGTAAACCCCTCATGAATCCACATATCAGCAGCATCTTTATAGGTGATGTTATTGGCAAACCATTCATGACCGGCTTCATGTATAATGATAAAATCGAATTTTAGTCCCCAACCGGAACCTGATAAATCTTTACCTAAATATCCTTTTAAATACTGATTGCCGTACGTAACTGAACTTTGGTGTTCCATACCTAAATATGGTACTTCTACCAATTTAAAAGAATCTTCATAAAAAGGGTAGGGACCAAACCAATGTTCAAAAGCTGCCATCATTTTAGGAGCATCCTTAAAATGCTCTTTTGCTTTTTCTAAATTATCTTTTAACACATAGTAATCCATATCAAGAGCTCCTTTTTCTCCTTGATATATTTCATTGAAATGTGCATAGTCACCAATATTTACATTAACGCCATAATTATTAATGGGATTAGACACAAACCAGTTGTACGTATTCGTTTCTTTATCTACACTTCTAAGTCGCCCATTAGATACGTTCATGAGACCTTTAGGTGCTTTTACACTGATTAACATACTATCTACCTCGTCGTACATATGGTCCTTATTGGGCCACCACACACTGGCTCCTAATCCTTGGCAAGAAGTGGCGACGAAATCTTTACCATTTGCATCTTTTTTCCATGAGAATCCTCCATCCCAGGGAGCTCTGACAGCTTCTTTTGGATGACCGGAATAGGTAACAATAATTTCATTGAACTCACCCTTTATCTGCGGTTTTGTCAATTGAACAAAATGTGCATTTACGTTATGCACCACCTCAAGATCTTTACCGTCTTGCGTAACCATTTCAATAGTCAAAGGTGGTTGTAAATCAACTTGTAAAATTTGATGAGGCTCTAACACTTTATAACGAATAGTATTGGTTCCGCCTATAAATTTTTCGGTAGGGTTCACATCAATATCTAGATGGTAATAATTTAAGTCCCACCAGACACGTTCCGGAGTAATACTACCTCTAAGCGTATCTTGTTCCGTAAAAGTTTGGGCCTGTGAGAATGAAAAAATCCCAAGGGTCAAGGCAACTAATAATTTTTTCATGTACAATAGATTTATGTTTATCTAAATATTCCATTAGGAAAAACAACAGGACTTTCAAATCCGTTTTCACCAACTGCAGAGACACCAAAGAAGAAATTATCGATAACAATACCTTCTAAAGTAAATTCTGTAACATCACCAACATATCTGCTATAATCCCAAGTTGGGGAGGTGGTATCTCTCCAATAAATTTTATATCCTTTAGCACCATCAACCTTACTCCACTGAAATTTGGCTGCCGGCTTAACAATTCCGCCAATTTTAACGGTTTTTGGAGCAGGAGGAGCCCAAGCAATAGAAGCTAGGTTTATGGCGTTTACGGCCGTTAATTTAGCTGCATACTTAAAATTAACATGCTCTAGAACATCACCATAAGCTATACCGTCTTCAACACGAATATCTTGATGTTGTTGGGTGTAGTTTTCGTGAGCTTCCATAATACGAATACCAGGAAAACCGGCATCATTAAATGGTCTGTGGTGACCACCGCGACCAAAACGATCTAAACGATAAATCATCATCGGGTTCATTTCTGGCATATACTGCTTCACATTTTTATGAACGTAACGTGCTAGTTGTCTTGATATTCCATCAACTTCACCACCATAAAAACGACGCGCTTTACGTTGCTCTTCAGTTTCGGTCGGTGGTACAGGTTCAGAGAATATTCTAAAATCCACATTACTGACAACTCCGTCTACGCCTGTAATATTACCAATCATATCATTATTGAAAATACCAATAACTTCCCAACCTTTATCCTTAGCGTATTGTGCAATTCCACCACCGCCAAAAAGACCTTGCTCTTCACCTGAAAGTCCCATATAAATGATACTATTCTCAAATGTATATTTAGAAAGTACACGAGCGGCTTCTAATGTACCGGCCATACCACTAGCGTTATCATTTGCGCCTGGTGAATCATCTGTAAAATTGGTAGGGTAACTTACTCGAGAATCGATATCTCCGCTCATTATAATATAGCGATTAGGATATTTCGTCCCTTTTTGAATAGCAAGTACATTAACAACTTCTACATCTTTAATAATACGGTCATTAGCACCTTTTTTTATTAAATCCTTTTGAAAGAAAACGTTTAGACAGCCCTTGCATTCGGCAGATGTTTTTTCGAATTCACCTTTGATCCATCTTCTTGCGGCACCAATACCTCTTGTGTTAGAAACGGTATCACTTAAGGTATGTCTAGTTCCAAAATTTGCAAGTTTGGTTACATCTTTTTCAATACGCTCAGCAGATACGGCGTTGATAATATCATAGATACGTTGATTCGTTTGCGCTGTTAATGTTATAGCTGATGTTAAAAATGTAAGCAGTAAAAATTTTTTCATATTCAATTTTATTAAGAGGTAAAGTTAGTAAGGTAATCGGTTTCTAAATTTAAGTAAAATAAAGGGCTGACCATAATTTGATATGCAAAACTACATTTAACACAAAACTTTTTTTTGAATTGGATAGCATTATGATTGCCCGTAAAATATAGAGCTATTGGAGAAATTAGGTTTTGAGTTTACTTCGTTTTTTTATTTACTAAATAATAAATCCCAATTAACGGACCAATGGCTAAAGGAATAAATATAAGATTAATAGGAATGATCGATTGAAGTGATCCTAGAAGCTGTATACTGATTATTGTAATGGCAAAGCCGATACAATTCACTAGCGTTAGAGCTGTACCTTTTAATTCTGGAGCTACCGCTGAGGCAACCAAATTTGAGAATTGTGGAGAATCTGCAGTTACGGCAATTCCCCAAATGCACCAACCTGCTAAGAATAGATACAAGGGAAGTGAAAATAGGAGAGGAGATATAATACAAAGAAATCCTGATATGGTCAATGTCATTAATGCCACCTTTTTACTTCCAATTCTTTGAGATAGAATGCCCCCAAATGCACAAGATATACCACCTAATGCAATAACAATTCCGGACCATAAAGCGACTGAAATAGTACTGTTAGTTTGTGTGGCAAACCATTGTATGGCAACTGGGGTAAATGCCCAAAATGCATATAATTCCCACATATGTCCAAAATAGCCGAATGCAGCTTTTCTAAATTTATAATTTTTAAAAAGCTTAGGCCCAGCATCTAATTTTAGTATAGAACTTGCAACTCTAAATGGACCGTGAGGAACTAGAATAAATAGCAATACACCACCTATAGCCGTAATTATAGAAGTTAGCATAATAACATAATTAGGGTTATTTACCCAAGGCGTTCCTTTTATTAAAAAAGGAAAGGCAGTACCAAGAACTAATGCGCCCACTAAAAAACCTAAAGCTTTACCCAGTCCTTTTTCATAATAGTCTGCGGCTATTTTCATTCCCACAGGATAGATTCCCGCTAAAAAAAAACCTGTACTGAACCTGGCGAATAGTAAAGAAGATACAGTTAGTTGTGGTAGGATTAATACTAGATTAGAGATAGCTGCGAGCAAAGCGCAAACCATAAATACTTTTGAAGGTGAAAATCGATCCGCAATCATAAGAATGCCGAATAGCAAGGTACCGATGATAAATCCGAATTGTACCGATGAAATAACATAGCTAATAATTTCAGAACCAAAATCTAATTTTTTGGTCAAGGATTCTAAAATAGCATTACCTGCAAACCAAGTAGAAGTACACGCAAATTGAGATAGAATTATTATGGGGAGTATATGTGATTTTTGCTTCAATATATTATTGTAAAAAAGTGACCCTTGCTATTTTACCGTTTTCTATTTCATATATGCCAATAGCACTAAAAGATTCGCCATTGGCAGTTATATTTTCTTCATCAATAACCTTGTTACCAATTACAATTCTATTTTTTACCGTACAATGTAAATCTTTTGTTGTTTCAAAAAAGTCGCTATAACCTTTTCTCATTTCTTCAATACCTTGGGTTCTTAGTTCGCCATTAGCTCCATAAACTTTCACATTTTCAGCAAATGGCTGTAAAAATGCATTTATATCTCTTGCGTTATATCCATCAAGTTGTTCTTGAACAATAATTTCTGGATCAATTTTTGTTGCAGTATCTTTTATAAAAGTCATGCTTTCAATGAAGTTGTCAACTTCATAAATGGCAACTTGATGATGCTGATTTCCGTTTATTGTAACCACCTCTTGATCTATGACCGTTTGCCCTACATGTATTCTAGATGCCACCTTAGCCTCTATAGCAGGTGTTCTTTTGTAGAAAGCTTCGTAATTAACTTTTAGTTGCTGTCTACCCATGTATAAAGTATCCATTGGAAAGTTCTTGACAACGACATCTTTTGAAAAGCAGTTCGCAAATGCATTAATATCACGTGCGTTAAAAGTTTCTACTTGCCTGTCTACA